>ERZ780141.215-NODE-215-length-47043-cov-7.442560_pt1 | contig 47043 bp, 41 predicted proteins | sample MGYA00433080_ERZ780141 | MGnify/ENA primary metagenome ERZ780141 (study PRJEB29588, sample SAMEA2154047) | human gut metagenome | biome: human gut; feature: human-associated habitat; material: faeces | place: Denmark | collected 2008/2010 ... | reverse complement strand
GATCGTTTCTTTAAACACTTTTACTAATTTTGCACTTGCTGTTGGACTCTACAGTGATTTATTCAGCAAGATTTTACAAGTTTTCGGCAAAAAAGTATTATTTTAGCAACAGGATTTGCTAATATTGCAATTTTTTACGATTACCATAAGAACCAAAAAACTATGAGCCAAATCATCACTGAAATCACACCTCTTCAACAAGAAGACTGCTTTTATCTTGTAGACCGATATAAAACGTGCTTTAACTATCCGCTTCACAAACACTTTGAGGTGGAACTCAACTTTTGTGCCAACTGCAAAGGCGCCCGTCGCATAGTGGGCGACTCTATCGAGACACTTCTAGAATACGACCTCGCACTCATAGGCAGCGACCTTGAGCATATGTGGGAACAGGGAGAATGCCAAAGCGAGAATATCCGCGAAATCACCATCCAATTCTCGCCCGACGTGTTTGGCAAAAACTTCCTCAGCAAGAACCAACTCTCAAACATCGGCAAACTTCTGGAAAAGGCTCGCTGCGGACTTGCATTCGATATGACCGCCATAATGAAAGTGTATGGCATGCTCGACGAAATCACTCACACTCAACCGGACTTTTATCGCGTGATAAAACTCATGTCGATTCTCTACGAACTTTCCATCGTCGAAAACACCAAAACCCTGTCAAGCACCTCGTTTGCCCACTCCAGCACCAGCAGCGACAGCCGCCGGGTGCAGAAAGTGAAGGCATACATTGTGGACAATTTCAACCAAGAAATCCGACTACAGGAGTTGTCTGATCTGGTGGGCATGACACCCTCTGCTTTCAGCCGATTCTTCAAGCTGCGCACCGGCAAAACGATTTCCGATTATATCATCGACATCCGATTGGGAATCGCGTCGCGCAAACTGGTTGACAGCACAATGTCGATAGCCGAGATCTGCTATGATTGCGGCTTCAACAACATCTCTAATTTCAATCGTATTTTCAAAAGCAGAAAAGGATGCTCACCAAAGAGTTTCCGCGACAACTACCGCAAGAAATCGGTGATAATATAGCGTCCTGTTGATACTATTTTATCCGTTTGTGGCACTCACATACCATTTGTTTTGAAGTGTGAGTTTCGGAGGTGTATCTTTGCCGTAAATAACATAAACGAATAAGACACAAAACCAAATTCAACAATGAAGAAATTAATGCGATTTTTATTCGCCGCGATATGCGTGGCAACAATATCAATGGGAACTTTGGCTAACACCCCTGTGCAACTACACGGCACTCTCGAGGTAAAAGGCCAATACTTAGTAGACCAACACAACAATAAGGTGCAACTGCGCGGAGTAAGCTTCGGGTGGCATAATTGGTGGCACCGATACTTCAACGAAGGTGCTGTGGCACGAGTAGCACAAGAATGGAAAGCAACTATCGTGAGATGCTCAATAGGCTTGAACCTCGACGACAACAGCTACGATAAAAATCCCAATCTTGCCTACGCCACCGTCGACTCTATGGTGAACGCCGCAGTGCAACACGGCATATACGTTCTCATCGATTTTCATAGCCACAAAAACAACCTTAAGCTTGCTAAGGAGTTCTTCTCGGTTGTGACAAAGAAATATGGCAAACTGCCAAACGTGCTCTTCGAAATCTGGAACGAACCAGAGGAAGTAAAATGGAGCGAAATCAAAGATTATGCCAATGCTTTGATTCCTGTAATACGCAAGAACGCACCTAAATCAATAATCATAGTCCCTACCCCTAAGTGGGACCAACTTGTAGACCTCGCTGCCGACGACCCAATCACCGGGTTTAGCAACATCATGTATTCGGTGCACTACTACTCAGCCACTCACACCGACTGGAACCGCCAAAAAGTGCTCTATGCAATCAACAAGGGATTACCAATATTCTTTTCAGAAACAGGCGGAATGGTTCACACAGGCGACGGCGTGTTTGACATGCAGTCGTGGGAAGAATGGCTGAAAATTGCCCGCGAACACTCCATCAGCTGGATTGCATGGTCAATAAGTGACAAGGTGGAAAGTTGCTCAATGCTCACACCTGGCACCCCAGCCAACGGACGCGAGTGGAAAGAGTGCAACCTAAAGCCTTGGGCTGTGCTTGTGCGACACTACCTGCAATGTGAAATGTAACCGCAAAAACATTCTCCTTATGAATATGCTACATAAAATATCGTCAACAATAATAGCCGCCACCTTGAGCATAGCAGCCACAGCTGTGGAATTGCCCGACGTGATAGGCCACAACATGGTGCTTCAGCAATGTGCCGATGCACACCTTTGGGGATGGAGCACTCCAGATGCTCAAGTAGACATAGTCACCTCTTGGAACAATCGCAACTATCGCGTCAAAGCCAATGCCGACGGACGATGGGAAGTGGCTGTCGCCACCCCAAAAGCATCATTCAGCGAGCACGAAATACGCTTCCACGACAAAAATTCAACCGTCACAGCCAAGCATGTGCTGGTGGGCGAAGTGTGGTTTTGCTCCGGACAATCCAATATGGAAATGCCCCTAAACGGCTTTTGGACACAACCTATTGCCGACAGCAATCGAGAGATAGCATTTTCAGGGAAATACCGCGGAAAAATCAGAATGGCAACGGTGTCGAAAACCGGAGCCTTAAAGCCTTCCGACCGCGTGTCGGGAGAATGGAAAGAATGCGAGCCAGAGAATGCCGCATGGTTTAGCGCCGTGGGCTATCACTTTGCAAAAGCACTCACCGAGATGCTCTGTGTGCCGGTGGGCATAATCAATTGCAGTTGGGGTGGCAGCCATGTAGAGGGATGGCTACCCGAGGACATTCTCAAAGACTATGCCGATATCAATCTTGCCGACGCCGGCAACAAGGATATACGCGAATGGGATCAACCCATGATAATGTACAACGGCATGCTGAATCCTCTCGTGGGCTACACCGTGAAAGGTTTTCTATGGAATCAAGGCGAAAGCAACGTAGGCCAACACAGCACCTACGCCAACCGACTCGCCACCATGGTAAAAACGTGGCGCCAGCGTTGGCAGCAAGACAGCCTGCCATTCTATATGGTGGAAATTCCGCCATATTCCTATGGCGACGTTAAAGGCACCAAGGCAGCCATGCTTCGTGAGGCTCAGCACAAAGCCGCAAGCATCATACCAAACTCCGGGATAATATCCACCAGCGACCTCGTGAAACCACATGAGACGGAGGACATACATGCCAGCACCAAGCAACCTATCGGCGAACGACTTGCCTTTATGGCCGCAGTAAAGACCTACGGCATAGGAGGCATAGCGTGCGACAGCCCGACCTACAAAAGTATGGACGTAGACGGCAACACGGCAATCCTACATTTCAACAATGCACCCGACGGGTTCACCCCAAATCGAGACCTACAGGGATTTGAGTGCGCTGGCAACGACCGCGTGTTTCATCCAGCCGCCGCCGAGGAAATCTACGACACCCGCGACATACGCATCACCTGCCCAGCCGTTGACAAAATCGTGGCAGTGCGCTACTGCTTCCACAATTGGGAAATCGGCAGCGTGCACAACCTACGCTGGTTGCCATTAGTGCCATTCCGAACCGACGATTGGGACAATTAGTGAAACCATACTATCTAATGCCCAAATCGGTCAAAAACATCTGCGCTTCTAAAATTCCGAAACCCTGTCAAGCCCTAATGACCGAATTGGGTAACCCAAATCGTCATTAGACCGTAAATGTAAGTTTTTTCTACTGCTTGGAGTCTTTCGGTTTTTATAAGGCATCTTTTGTTTGTTTTTAATTCGCAATAGCCGGCTATTACTCATTAAAAAGCATACAAAATCTGCACTTCTAAAATTCCGAAACCCTGTCAAGCCCTAATGACCGAATTGGGTTAAATTTTGCAATCGATAATACTAACATAAACCCACATAATGAATATCTTGAAACTATATTTGGCAATGACTATCATTTTAGCATCGTTGGCTTCATCGGCTTGCAGCTCAAGCCACCAGCCCACGACACCCGATTTCGTAACCATCAAGGACGGAAAATTCCACATCGGTGACACTGTTTACAACTATGTCGGCACCAATTTCTGGTATGGAGCAATACTTGCCTCTCAAGGGCGTGGCGGCGACCGCGAGCGACTCAAAGCCGAACTCGACGAGATGCAACTCATAGGCATCAACAACCTGCGCATCCTGGTGGGTGGCGACGGAGCCGAGGGGTTGGCTTCACACATCGAACCCACACTGCAAACCAGCCCTGGCGTATACAACGACACCATCTTGCAAGGGCTTGATTATCTCCTCGTGGAACTCGAACGCCGCAATATGAAAGCCGTGCTCTACCTCAACAACGCTTGGGAATGGAGCGGTGGCTTCAGCACTTACCTCGAATGGGCAGGATGCGGCAAGGCGCCCATCCCAAGCATCGATGGATGGCCTACATATATGGAATATGTGAAACAGTATGCCACTTGCAAAAAGGCTCACGAAATGTTTTCCAATCACATTCGCGCCATCGTGTGTCGCGTAAACAGCATCAATGGCAAGCCATACACCGAAAGCCCAGCCATCATGTCGTGGCAAATTGCCAATGAGCCACGCCCATTCGGCAGCGACAAAGAGGCTTTTGCCAGTTGGATTCACGAAGCTGCTAAACTAATCAAAAGCCTCGACCCTAACCACCTGGTATCTACCGGCAACGAAGGCATGCAAGGTTGCGACGACGACATACAGCTATGGAAAGAAATCCACAGTTTCCCAGAGGTAGATTACGCCAACATCCACATTTGGCCATACAACTGGGGATGGATTGACCGCAGCACTATAGTAGACGGTGTGAAAAATGCTTGCAGCAACACCCGCGAATACGTAAAAAAGCACTACGAACTGATGAAGCAAATGGGCAAACCAGTGGTGCTTGAGGAATTTGGCTATCCTCGCGACAACTTCTCTTTCACTCCAGGCACACCAACAAGCGGACGCGACGCATACTACCGCTACGTGTTCTCGCTAATCAACGATAGCGGCATGATAGCCGGCTGCAATTTCTGGGGATGGGGCGGTTTGGCAAAACCAACCCACGTCAACTGGCAAAACGGCGACGACTACACCTGCGATCCCGCCCAAGAGGAACAAGGTCTGAACTCAGTGTTTACAGTCGACTCTTCTACAATCCAACTCATCAAAAAACAAACTGAAAAAATAACTCATAACAAATAACCATAATTTCCCATTAAAAATGTTATCATCTATCACAAAAATCAAGAAATACGTCTCGGCATTAGCAGTAGCACTACCATTGTTTGCCACAGCCGAGGTGAAAGTAAATATGCATCAACTCAACGGATGGTGGTGGACTGCTCCACAACAACCAGAAATTGAATTGGCAGTTGTAAACGACTCAACAGCATCTGCCCACTACAACGTGCAACTAACCGTTGCCACCGACACTAAGCAGCCAGTATATATCTTGTCGCAAAACGTTGCCACAGCCGCAGGCGACAGTGCCGTATGCAATTTCCGCCTCAATCTTGCTCCTGGCTTCTATCGCTGCACCGTGAGCGTGGATAACACCAAAAAACAATCCTTCAACATAGGTTTTGAGCCAGAAAACATAGTTTCGCTGCCCGATTATCAGCCCGATTTCGCTCAATTCTGGCAAGCTGCACGCACCGAACTCGATGCCGTAGCACCAGAATATACCATTACCGAAGAAAAGGACAAAAGCAACAAAACAGGCCGAGTGTATCTCGTGACTATGAAATCGCTTGGAGGCGACACTATTCAAGGCTACCTAACAGTGCCTGTGAAGTGCACCAAGAAAAACCGTTTCCCTGTGATTCTTCACTACATGGGCTACGGCAGCAAGCCTTGGCATGCTCACCCAGATTCACACCCCGAATTCATAGAATTTGTGCTTAGCACCCGTGGTCAAGGCCTCAACGAGCCAACCAACAAATATGGCGATTGGGTGGTGAGCGGACTTGCCGACAAAAACTCTTATTACTATCGCGGTGCTTTCATGGACCTTGTGCGAGCCCTCGATTTCATAAGCCAACTTCCCGAAGCCGACTCACGCAACATCTTCGCCGAAGGCGGTAGCCAAGGTGGCGCATTCACCATGGCAGCATGCGCGCTCGACAAGCGAATTCGTGCTGCAGCTCCTTGGATTCCATTCCTCAGCGACTACCCCGACTACTTCAAGATTGTAAACTGGCCTGCCGACCCAATACTTCGCAAGCAAAAGGAACTTTGGCTTGACGACGCCACCCTTTACGCTACGCTCTCCTACTTCGACATCAAAAACCATGCTCGCAACATTAAATGCCCTATACTTATGGGAGTGGGATTGCAAGATCCAGTATGCCCTCCTCACACCAACTTTTCGGGATACAACCTTATCAAGTCGCCCAAAAACTTCATCATCTACACCAACTGCGGACACGACACCCAACACCCCGATTGGGACAACGCACAGATTAAATTCTTCAAAGAGAACATGATAAAGTAACAATAGTGTAACAACTTGATAAAATTGTATTATTTTATCAGCATCTTCAGCAGTAATTTTGCCATGTCGAAACATATGAGTTTCACATACATAATTCCTTTACTGCTAACGAGATTAAAAACTAAAATATAAATTTTAAAACAACCCTCACAGATTCTCATGATCACAAAAAAGTATTTGGGCTTTAGAACCATACTATTAGCTTGCTTTGCGTTTATTGCAATGAGTATGGTTGCACAAACACCCGTTTCGGGTGTGGTCCTTGATTCAACGGGCGAACCAGTTATCGGTGCCACAGTGCGCGAAAAAGGTTCGCAAGCAAGTGGTACTGCTACCGACTTCGACGGTAATTTCACAATCAAAGTGTCTAATACCAATGCCACCCTCATCGTTTCATACGTGGGTATGGTGACACAAGAAGTAAAACTTGCCGGTCGCACACAAGTAACAATAAAAATGAGCGACGGCGAAGTGTCACTCGACGAAGTGGTAGTGGTAGGTTACGGCACATCACGCCGCGTCGACATCACCGGTTCGGTGGCTTCACTTACTGCCGATCAAATGAAAGAGTCGATTGTAACCAATGCCGACCAAATGCTTCAAGGCAAGGTGGCTGGTGTGCAAGTCACTCAAAACTCTGGTGCTCCTGGTGGTGCCACATCTATCCGCATTCGTGGTGCAAGTTCTATCAACAGCTCCAACGAACCACTTTACGTAATCGATGGCGTTCAAATGTCGGGGTCGGGTAGCGAAATCGGCGGTTTCTCTTGGGCTGGCGGTTCTAACGGCCAAAACAAGGTGAATCCTCTCGCAGCTATCGCTCCAAGCGACATCGTGAGCATCGACGTGCTTAAAGACGCTTCTGCTTGTGCCATCTATGGTGCAGCCGGCGCCAACGGTGTGGTAATCGTCACCACTCGTCGCGGCAAGGCTGGCAACACCAATGTCACTTACGACGGCTATGTAGCTTGGCAACAAACAGCAAAACGCCTCGACATGATGAACTTGCAACAATACGCAACCTATCAAAATCAACTTGCCGAAGACGGATTCATCACCGGCCAAAACGTCAACCAAGCTTATCGCGACCCTTCTATCCTTGGCAAGGGCACCGACTGGCAAGATGAAGTATTCCGCACAGCATTCATGCAAAACCACCAACTTAGCGTTTCTGGTGGTACAGAAAAGGTCACTTTCTCTGCTTCTGGCGGTTGGATGAAACAAGATGGTATCATCATTGGCTCAAACTTCTCTCGTTTCAACGGTCGTTTCTCTGTAGACTCTCAGATCACACCCTGGATGAAAATCGGTGGTCAACTTGCATACACTCGCACCAACGAAAAGATTACTCTTAACGATGGTTCCGACGGTATCATTATGCAAGCTTTGACTATGCAGCCCGACGTGCCTGTATATGACTTCGACGGCAATTTCGCTGGTCCTACCACTGTCAACGGTTCTTCTACATGGAACCCTGTGGCTCTTGCTTTGCAGAAAAACAACACCTTGTTGCGCCAAAACATCATGGGTAACTTCTATGCAAGCATCGACTTCTTGAAGCACTTCAACTTCCGCGCAGAATATGGCTATGATGCCTCTAACAATATGAACAAGGCTTATGTGCCTCGTTATCACTTCGGCGTTGTAGAAAACACCATCAACCAGATGTATCAAAAGGAAGATCACTCTTACTTCTGGGTACAAAAAGACTATATCACCTACACTCAGCAATTCAACAAGATTCACGACGTGAGCGTGATGGCTGGTTTCGAAGCACAAGAATCTTCTTGGGAAAACATCTCCCTTCAAAAGAAGAACATGACCACCGACAACATCTTTGTGATGACAGGCGATGGCGACTTCGTGCAAAACTCTGGTGCTAAAGACCGCGCTACGCAAGCCTCTATCTTCGGCCGTGTAAACTATGGCTACGACAACCGCTATTTGGCTACCGTGACAATGCGTGCCGACGGTTCTTCAAAGTTCGGTCCTCAAAACAAGTGGGGCTACTTCCCTTCAGTGGCTCTTGCTTGGCGTGCTTCTCAAGAAAAGTTCTTGAGCAACGTGTCATGGCTCAACAACCTTAAGTTGCGCCTTGGTTATGGTCAAGTGGGTAATGCCAATATTTCAACTTACCTCTACGGCTCAGCTATGCAGAGCTACACCACACCTCTTGGCACTGGTTACTACCTGAAGAATATTCCTAACCCATTCCTCAAATGGGAGGCTTCAGAACAATTCAATGCCGGTATCGACTTCGCTGCCCTTAACAGCCGCATCGAACTCACCGTTGACGTATATAAGAAGCAGACCAAAGACCTCCTTCTTCAGATGCTTATCCCTACCTATCTTGGCGGCGCCGAGTGGAACTATCTGCAAGCACCTTATGCCAACATCGGTAAGACCCAAAACACTGGTATAGACATCTCTCTCAACACTCGCAACATTATCACCAAGAATTTCACTTGGGCTTCTACTCTCACCATTTCACACAACAAAAACAAAGTGGTTTCGCTCAACGACAAGAGTCAAATTATGTATGGCAACCTTGACTGGTGGTCGGAATTCCAAACTGCTACCATGATTAAGGTTGGTCAACCAATGGGTGTGTTCTATGGTTACAAAGTAGACCGCTTGTTCACCAGCGAACAAGACATCCTTGACTCTCCAGTGCAAGTGAACGACGGCAATGGCCGCAACCGCATCGACAAGGTTACTGGCGTTTATCCTGGCGATATCAAGTTTAAGGACATCAGCGGTCCTGACGGTGTGCCTGACGGAGTAATCGACGAAAACGACCAAGTAGTGATTGGTGACCCTAACCCAGATTTCACTTTCGGTTTCACCAACAACTTCTCTTATCGCGACTTCGATCTCTCAATCGGTTTGACTGGCGCTGTAGGTGGCGATGTGCTCAACTTCGCTCGCTACAAGACCGAAGCAATGAACAGCATCTGGGATAACCAATCAGTCACAGTCCTCAACCGCGCTCGCGCTGCTATCGACGCATCTGGCGCTGCCTATCTATCAAATCCTGATGCTCCACTGCCTCGCTTCAGTTCGCTCGACGGCAACCGAAACAACCGCATGAGCGACCGCTGGATCGAAGATGGCTCTTACTTGCGCATACAGAACATTTCGCTTTCTTATCACATTCCTTCAAGTTTGTTGCAGAAAGCACACATTGCCGCTGCTAAGATTTACTTCAATGCGCAAAACGTCTACACTTTCACAAGTTACAAGGGTTATGACCCTGAAATCGGTGCATTCAACCAAAGCGCTCTTCGTCAAAACATCGACATGGGCCGCTACCCTACTCCTCGCACCTATACTTTGGGCTTAAACTTGACTTTCTAATCTTTAATACAACCTTACAATGAACTCTAAATTAAAAACTACAATATTGTCGCTTGCACTGCTCATGGGTGCAACAAGCTGCGACAACTTCCTCACCGTGGATCCTCAAGATTCATTAGTGAGCGACAACTACTACACCAGCGCCGAGATGGTAAGAGCCAGCACTCGCTCGCTCTACGGTTGCTACCAGTGGTATGACTTCACCCAAAACTTCCAATGGAAACTCGACGAACTCGTGGGCGATATGTATTACACCTACGATCAAGAAGGTCAATGGTTCTACGGAACATACACCAATGGTAACCCTTACCTTAACGAAGGTTGGAAAGGTCTTTACAACATCATCTCTCTTTCCAACTCAATCATCAACGACATGCCAAGTGCTGCCGCTAAGCATGGTGTTAGCCAATATGCTATCCAGCAAGGTCTTGCCGAAGCACGCTGCATTCGTGGCATAGTTTACTACCTTCTCGCCGAAACTTGGCAAAATGTGCCTATCATTGTCAACAACTCTGACATGATTGGTTCGGGCAACATTCAAGTGCCTCGCAACACTCAGAAGAGCGTATACCAATTCATAAAGGAAGACCTTGAATTTGCTGCTGGCGTTCTTAAGGATACCGATGCCGAAGCTGGCCGCGTAACCAAGTGGACTGCCCTTGGCATGCTTGCTAAACTTGAAGTGACAATGGCATCGCACACCGACTACGGATACAACCGCGAGGCTCTTTATGCCAGCGCGGCCTCACACGCTAAGCAAGTGATGGACGGCATAACCACCGAACCAAAGGAACTTGATTATAGCACACTTTTCTATCCTGAAAGCAACAACGGTCCAGAATCACTCTTTGCTATTCAATGTATGGTTTACGGCTACGGTTATGGCAACCCTCGCACCGCATCTTGGTCACGCACAAATATTGCCGACGGATCTTGGGGCGATGGCAAGGGCCCTACTATCGGACTTCAAAAGCTCTACGACAAACAAGATAAGCGTCGTTACAACACATTCATGACTCTCAACGACCACTACTCTAACATCTGCGTTGCCGATGGTGGTTACACCTACAAAATCGTGCACTACTCAGCCGACGGCACTGTAGACAAAGAGCGCAACCCTCTCAACTCTCACTTGCGCAAATATATCTTAGGCAAATCGGCCGACTGCAACAACCAAGTGGGTCCAAGCCAAGATGCTGCCAACAACATCTACATCCTCCGCCTTAGCGATGTGTATATGCTTTATGCCGAAGCGCTTATGGGTACCGCAAATTCTACTACTAACGAAGATGCCATCAAGGCAGTTGACAACATTCGCGAACGTGCTGGTCTTGGCACTATCGGTAGCCCTCTCACCTACGAAAACCTATTGAAGGAACGCCGCCGCGAATTTGCTTTCGAAGCCAACAACTGGTTTGACATTCAACGTCTTGCTTACCGCGAAGGCAAGGAACGTGCCCTTGCTTACCTAAACGACAACAACGGCTACAACCGCAACATGGTGTATATGGTGAAAGATGGCACTCCTAACACCGATGCCGGTATGAACAACCTCGACAACTACACTTTGGCGCTTGAAAACGACAACACTATCATCCTGCCATTGTCATGCTTCGAACTTCCTGTACCTGCTGCTGCGTTGACCAACTCTCCTCAACTTGCCAACGATCCAGTAGATTATGAATTCTAATCACTAAAAGCGCAACGAAAAATGAAAAATTACATCAAAACAATATTTCTTTCTGCCATGTGCATAGCAAGTATGGCTCTTACATCTTGCTCTGAGACCGATGCAGAAAAAGACGCTGGAAATAATCCAGTTATCGAATACGTAAGAGTGTGTGAGCCCGGACAAAGCGACTCTCTTCTTGTGGCTGCCAATATGGGCGATCGCATCGCATTCATCGGCCATAACCTTGGCGATGTGCAACAGGTATGGTTCAACGATCAAAGAGCTAAGCTCAACCCAGCTTACGTCACCAGCAACAGCATCATTGTTGACGTGCCAAACGTGCTCTCTGACCCTGAGAATGTCACCAACAAGGTGCGTTTCATCACCAGCAATGGCATTGAGACAGTCTACGACTTTAAGGTGATTGTGCCTAACCCAAGCATCATTTCAGTGTCTTGCGAATATGGCAAGGCTGGCGATGTTATCACTATCACTGGCGACTACTTCATCGGTACCAAAGACGATGTGAAGGTGATTTTCCCTGGTGCCAACGGCGACATAGAAGTCTCTCCTACTAAATACGACAAGACATCGATGACTATAGTGGTGCCTGACAACGTAACAGAAGGTTATCTTAAGGTGAAGTCAATGTATGGCACAAGCCGTTTCGCCCACAAGTTCCTCGACACAACTGGTCTTATCACCAATTTCGACGATGGTTACAAAAACCCATGGGGATATCCTGCCGCTGGTGTTAACGACGTAGACGGTGTTTCGGGTCTTTATATGAAGTTCCTCTGCGAAAGCAATGGCGCATGGAACTGGACCGACAAGCTCATGTGGGGCTACTGGGCTTCAGCCGGCAAGGGCAACAAGCCTATCGCCACTGGCGACATCACCAAGCTTGCTCTTAAGTTTGAATGCAACATTATCAATTGGGAAGATTGCCCTCTTTTGATCTGGTTCCAAAAGTACACCGAAGGCGGTGGCATCTCTCCTGACGACAATTACGCACAATGTCACTGGAAGCCATATCTTACCAACTCGGCCAACAAAGTAAATGCCAAGACCAACGGTTGGATCACTGTCACCATCCCTCTCACCGAATTTAAGTACAACAAGGATGAGTCTTCTTCTGACCTTACACTCGGCGACATTAGCCAATACACCGACATCAACTTGATGATGTTTGGCGCTGCCGACGGAACTGCGCCTGTGGAAATCTGGTTTGACAACTTCCGTATTGTTGCAATTGATTAATTCAAATCTACACCAACTAAAATTTTAAAGAAATGAGATCTTTCAATAAAATACAACACATTATGCTTATCGCCCTCGTGACAATAAGCACAATGTTCACAGTAAGTTCATGCAACGACGACAACGACCTGAACTCTGTGGCTCTCCACTCATTCGGCCCTTGCCCAGTGCTGAGAGGCAACACAATCAAGATTATCGGTACCGACCTCACTAAGGTGAACAAGGTGGTTTTCCCCGACAATGTGGAAGTAACCGAGTTTGCATCAAAGATCGATAAACTCATTGAGCTGGTAGTGCCACAAGAAGCAATTCCTGGACACATCAAGATTGTTTTCCCTGGCGGCGAAATCACTTCAAAATCAGTAATTTCTTTCGAAGAACCTATCACAGTAGACAACGTCACCCCTACCAACGTTAAGGCTGGCGATATCATCACTGTCACTGGCGACTATGTTTACAACATCGCCACTGCCACATTTGCCGATGGCGTAGTGGTAGAAGCAACAGATTTCAAATCGGTTTCTCGCAAAGAAATCCAAATAGAAGTTCCTAAGGCTGCCGTTAGCGGCAAGTTGGTGTTCAGCGACGGTGCTGAAGTGCCAACCCTTATCGAATGGGAAACTCCACTCACCATCGAAACGGCTTCTGTGACTGCATTGAGCAAAACACAAGTGGATGGCGGCGACGTAATCACCATCTCTGGAAATAACCTTCAGCTCATTGAGAGCGTTATCTATCCAGGCGAGATTGCCGACCTTTCATTCTCTGTGAACGAACAAGGCACTGAGATCACCACCACTGTTCCTACCGAAACCTGCAGCGGTGTCATCACTCTGAAGCAATTCTCAGGAAGCGCCATTTCAACTCCTGAAATCACATTCCCTACCATCGAGATCACTTCGGTGACTCCTGCAACCAACATCAAGGTTGGCGACAAATTGACCATCAAGGGCAAACGCCTCAACCGTGTTCGCGAAATCATTGTGCCTGGTGGCGCTGTGCTGAAGGCCAACGGAGGTTTCTCTGTGCTCAACAATGGCGCGGCTATCGAATTCACAGTTCCAGAAAGCATGGTTGACGGCAAACTTACCCTCGTGCAAAATGCCAACATTTCAGTGGAAAGCCAAACCCTTTCTATGATAAAGATGGGCAATGTGTTCTGGACTGGCAACTTTGCTCTTGGCAATTGGGCAAACAATCTCGAAGCATCAAAAGACAAAGCCGATGCCGTATGGGAAGCATTCTCAAAAACCATCAAGGGTCCTGGTAAACTCACCATCAACTTCAAGGAAGACAGCAGCGCTTCTTGGTGGCAACTCAAACCTGTGTATCGCAGCGACTGGAACACAGCACTTGGCGGCTTAAGCAACAACATCGTGGAAATGACAGCTGGACAAGACTCTTACACCCTCGTCATTTCTCAAGCTGACGTCGATATGCTTTACAACAATGGTTGGGCATTCAGCGGATGCAACCTTATCATCCAATCGATGGAATGGGAAGGCGCTGATGCTGCCAAAACCAGAAAATAACGACACCATAGAATTCACTATTTAGCCTCATCTGCCTCGCAGATCACACACCTACGAGGCACGATGTAGCTAAAGTGATAATCAGATAGATAATTTGTTAAGTTAAGTAAATTAGGTTGGTTTTAGTTTTATCTGGGGCACACACAATTTATTGTGCCCATTGCCCCAGATTATTTTTTCCCAACAACCTATCTCAACTAATTTAAGCACATGAATATCCTGTTCAATATCATAACAAAATCTACAATTGCACTTGCTCTTATGCTCACCGCAGCTGGTTGTAGCAGTAGTAACGACGAACCAACGCCACCACCATCCGTGCCTCTCACTGTGGTGAAGACGTCAATTGCCAATGGCAGCGAAGTGCCTGTGAGCACCCAGCAAATCAGCATTGAGTACTCTCACCCAATCGCCCTTAGCAATGGCGCAAATATCACCCTAAACAATAACGTGGTGGCTCCGAAGGTAAGCAACAAAACCCTTACCATAGACCTCACTCTCGAGGAAGGCATCGCCTACACCCTCAATCTGCCTAAAGGCTCTGTGGTGCGTAAGGACGACAACAACGTGAAGGCCGAGACTCTCGTAATCACTTTTAAGACTCCCGACCCTGTAAAGCCATCTAACTTTGAGCCTCTCACCAATAAGAATGCCACCACACAAGCACAAAATGTGTATGCATTCCTCCTTAGCCAATATGGCACGAAAACGCTGAGTGGTGCTATGGCTAACGTGAACAACAACAATGATTTTGCCAATCTTATCGCCTCTACAACAGGTAAACATCCAGCTCTCACTGGCTACGACTTTATTCACTTGGCTTACTCACCAGCCAACTGGATTGACTACTCCAACATCGAAGCCGCTAAGACTCAATGGCAAAACAATGGCCTCGTCTCTTACATGTGGCACTGGGCTGTTCCTCCTACTCAAGGCGCTAAGATCGAAGACTATTCGTTCTCTGCCAACAATGGTTTTGACATTCGCGAAGCGCTGAAGGCAGGCACTTGGCAAAACCAGCAGTTGCTTGCCGACATCCAGAAAGTGGCTGGTTACCTGAAACTGCTTCAAGATGCGGGAATCCCTGTCATCTGGCGTCCTCTTCACGAAGCCGCTGGCAACTACAACTACGACGGCAAAAATGCCGCTTGGTTCTGGTGGGGCGACAAGGGTGGCGAATACACCAAGCAACTGTGGATTTTGCTTCACGACAAACTGGTGAAAGAGTATAATCTCAACAACCTCATCTGGGTGTGGACAGTGCAATATCGCGAAGGTTTTGAAGCAGATGCATTGGCTGCTTATCCAGGCAACGAATATGTCGACCTCGTGGCAACTGACATCTATGCTCCTAACACCGACTCTAAGCTCACCGAGTATAATTTCATCAACAACAATGTCACTCGTGGCAAAAAAATGATCGCTCTTGCAGAATGCGGAAATATTCCTAATCCTGCCAAGACTTTCTCGGCTGGCGACACTTGGTCGTGGTTTATGGTGTGGTATTCCCGCGACAGTGCAGGCAAAGTTACTATCAACGACCCTGCCGACGACAAATTCAAATACAACACCAATACCTATTGGACATCGGTATTAACAAATGCCAATATCATCAACCGTGAAGATATGCCAAATCTCAAATAATATGAGTTATGAAACATTTTCTTACTGCAATAGTCATGATTTCACTCACCATCTCCTCTGCTTGCACTAAGGCCAGCGTAAGTGAGACTCCCGCACAAAGGCTTGCTCAACGCCTTCTTAGCATTGAGAACCAAGGTAAGGTGGCTTTCGGCCATCACGACGACACTTCTTATGGTCACGCCTGGAAATACGAAGCCAATCGCTCTGATGTGCGCGACGTGTGTGGCGACTATCCTGCCCTCATGAGTTGGGATCTGGGCCTAATAGAATGGAACACCGAAAAACAACTCGACGGCGTGCCTTTTGACTTCATTCGCCAAGAAGTGGCTAAGCAAGATGCTCGAGGCGGCATAAATGCCTTCAGCTGGCACCTGCGCAACCCTATCACCAAAGGCGATTCTTGGGATTGTGAGGGCGGTAATGTGGTGGCTCAATGCCTCACCGAGGGCAGCGCTCTCAACGACACCATTTGCGCATGGATTGGTCGTGCTGCCGACTTTATCGGTTCGCTGCGCAACAAGGATGGCCAGCGCATAGCCGTGATCTTCCGCCCTTGGCACGAACACACTGGCAGCTGGTTCTGGTGGGGATACGATCATTGCTCGGCCGATGATTACAAAGCACTTTGGAAACTCACCCGACGCATATTCGACCAAAAAGGCATCGACAACGTGCTTTGGGCCTATTCGCCCGACAAAGACCATTTCACGGGCATCAAGAGTTATCTCGAACGCTATCCAGGCGATGATTATGTCGACATTATGGGTGCCGATGTATATCACTTCGGAGGGCAAGAGGGCCTCGACACATACTTGCAAAATGTGAAAAATATGCTCGGCGCTGCCACTCTCGCTGCCAAAGAGCATCACAAACTGGCTGCTTTCACCGAAACTGGTAGCGAAGGCATCCCTATGCCAAACTGGTGGCACGAGGTGCTACTGCCGATACTGAAGCAATACCCAGTGTGCTACGTTACAGTGTGGCGCAATGCTTGCGACAAGCCTACTCACTTCTATGCCCCCTACAAGGGACACACGAGCGAGGAGTCGTTCAAAGCATTCCATGCCGACTCCGCAACTCTTTTCTGCAAAGAAATAAACAAAATCAAATAATCTCCAAAACTGTTGAAATATGTCACTTTTTGAAAAAAGAAAAGCTAAAATAGAACAAGAATTTGAAACTCTCGTTTCACGCAAAAACAATTCTATCGAAGATAATGGTGTGTTCTGCCGCTGGGAAAACCCTGTGCTCACAGCTCGCATGGCTCCTCTATCTTGGCGATATGATTTCAACCCCGAAACCAACCCATATTTTATGGAACGTATCGGCGTAAACGCCACTCTCAATTCGGGCGCAATCAAGTGGAAAGGCAAGTATATTCTCGTGGTGCGTGTTGAAGGCTCCGACCGCAAATCATTCTTCGCCGTTGCCGAAAGTCCTAATGGCGTTGACAACTTCCGCTTCTGGGAACGCCCTATCACTATGCCTGAAGACGAAGATCCTGCCACCAACATCTACGATATGCGCCTCACAGCTCACGAAGACGGTTGGATTTATGGCTTGTTCTGCGTTGAGCGTCACGACCCTGCTTTCCCTGGCGATCTCTCGGCTGCTACCGCTACCTGCGGCATTGCTCGCACCAAGGACTTGATCAATTGGGATCGTCTGCCCGACCTCAAAAGCAATAGCCAACAACGCAACGTGGTGCTTCACCCAGAATTTGTCGACGGCAAATATGCTCTATACACTCGCCCTCAAGACGGATTTATCGACGCCGGAAGCGGCGGTGGCATTGGTTGGGCTCTCATAGACGACATCACTAATGCCGTGGTAAAAGAAGAAAAAATCATCGATTGCCGCCACTACCACACCATCAAGGAGGTGAAGAACGGCGAAGGCCCTCACCCTATCAAGACTCCTAAAGGCTGGTTGCACTTGGCTCACGGCGTGAGAGGTTGCGCATCGGGTTTGCGCTACGTGCTATATATGTATATGACTGCCCTCGACGAGCCATGGAGAGAAATCGCCACTCCTGGTGGCTACTTTATGGCTCCTGTGGGTGAAGAATACATCGGCGACGTGATGAACGTGCTTTTCACCAATGGATGGATTGCCGACGAAGATGGCAAAGTATTTATATACTACGCTTCAAGCGACACTCGCATGCATGTGGCTACATCTACCATCGATCAACTTGTGGATTACTGCATGAACACTCCTGCCGACGGCCTCACCACCGGCGAGTCAGTGAAGACCATCAACCGACTAATCGACAAAAATCTTGCCCTTAACAACAAATAATATTATTCAGAAAATGGCTATTATTGATATTCACGAATTAAGCAAACAACTGCTCGACAATCTCACGTCAAATATCCTTCCCTACTGGATTGACAAAATGGTAGATAACGAGCATGGTGGCTTCTATGGCCAGCGCGACGGCTACGACAATCTTGTGAGCAACGCCCCTAAAGGCGCCATACTCAACGCTCGCCTGCTATGGACATTCTCCGCAGCTTACCGCTTGACTCATGAGCCTCAATACCTCGAGATGGCCACTCGCGCTAAGCAATATATTATCGACAATTTCTACGACAAGGAATTTGGCGGTATTTATTGGTCGCTCAATGCCGACGGCTCTCCGCTCGATACCAAGAAGCAATTCTATGCAATCGGATTCGCCATATACGGACTCAGCGAATATGTCCGCGCCACTGGCGACACCGAAGCTCTGGATTACGCCATACGTCTTTTCCACGACATCGAGCTTCACAGCCACGACCGCGAGCGTGGTGGCTACATCGAAGCCTGCACTCGCCAATGGGGTGAAATTGCAGACATGCGACTTAGCGACAAAGAAGAAAATTGCGCCAAGACGATGAACACTCACCTTCACATTATAGAGCCCTACACCAACCTCTATCGCGTGTGGAAAGATCCTGAACTACACGATGCGATAGAGCACCTGTTGTACGTGTTCTTCGATATAATGGAAGACAAGAGCAATCATCACCTCGGACTATTCTTCGATATGGATTGGAACCGACAAGACGGCGAACAATCGTTCGGCCACGACATCGAAGCTTCTTGGCTCCTTCTCGAGTCGGCAATGGTTCTCGACGACAAAGCGATTACCGATAAGGCTCTCAGCCACACCTACCATATCGCTAAGGCTGCCTTAGAGGGCCGCTGCCACGATGGCTCAATGATATATGAGCGACACGCCAACGGATCCTACAACAACGATAAGCACTGGTGGGTGCAAGCCGAATGCATGATAGGCGAAATCTATCTGTATAAACATCACAACAAACAGCAATATCTCGCCCAAGCCATCGAGACATGGCAATACATTCAGCAAAACATCGTAGACCACAGCGGAGGCGAATGGTATTGGAGCCGATTGGCTGATGGCTCAGTCAACCGAACCGACGACAAAGCCGGTTTCTGGAAGTGCCCTTACCACAACAGCCGCATGTGCATAGAGATAATCGAAACACTCGGTAAATAATTAAAGCTCCTATCGCCCCCTCGGCATAGGAGCTATTTTTTCATACATAAGCAATAACTTTTATCATCCAGTAAATTTTTTTTTACACAAACTTAATTTTTGAATAAGAATTTGATAAATTTGCACAAACTACAATTAATACCATATGACTATTTTAGTTTCAATAGTTTTTGCGATCATTTTCGTTGCAATCATATACCTGCAAATCAATAGCGCAAAGATTAAGGGAAAAATCGGAGAAAAAACCGTCTCCTTCATTCTTGGGAAATTGGGTCCAGAATATAAAACTTACAATGATGTCTTAATCCGAAACGGAGATTGGACATCACAGATTGACCATATCGTTATCTCCCCATTCGGTATTTTTGTAATCGAAACGAAAAACTACAAGGGATGGATATATGGTGGAGCAAACCAGGTACAATGGACACAAAACATATGGGGCAAAAAAACATACCTTTCAAACCCCATTCGCCAAAATCAAGGTCATATTATTGCGCTCAAAAAGATTCTTCCGTATTATACTTCCGAGCAATACAAGTCAATAATCGTATTCTCATCACAAGCAGAACTCAAAACGAATCTGCCAACAAGCCTCAATGTCATCTATACATGGCAACTCTTGTCACGAATTAAGTCATTTACTTGCCGGATTCTATCTGATAAATATATTCAAGAAATTGAAACTCAACTTCAAAACCAGATGATATTGGATAAGGAAGTGGAGAAGATTCATGTATCAAACGTAAGGCAGAATATTATGCGCAAGGCATACATGATAAACAAAGGCTATTGCCCACGATGTGAAGCAAAAATGGTTCTAAGAAACAGCAAATACGGTTCGTTCTATGGCTGCTCAAATTATCCAAAATGCACTTTTACTCATAAATAATTATTCCGGTCCGCTAATATAAATAATTCATACCCCAACTCACCGATGAGTTCTACCTTTTTCAACCAATCAAAATCGGCATATACATATAACTTCTTCATAACCTACTCCTTTTTTGTCGCTATCGCTCTTTTTTCAAGCACTCGCAAAGCCGAAGCATTATTCGTAATGCCGCACACAGGCTTTACCACTACTGTGCCAGGCCATTGCCGCGCTCCGCCGGGCGGAGAAATGGAGGTTGCAGTTTGAATTAATCTTTTTTATTAGTAAATTTGAATATCCATAATTTGAGAAACTAATTGCTTATGAACACACCATCTGATATCGAAATGCTTTTGTCGGCATGCTACATTTGATTAAGATTTCTCACACCGAATAAAGAACAGCGAAAATGAAAAAGTTATATTGCATTATATCATTGATATTCTGCCTGTTTACCGCATCGGCTCAAGCTGAAAGGCCAGATTCTCGTCTCCAACAAAAGATGTTGGAAGAGGAACAGGCGTTTTTGGCTAACATGAAGCCGGGGTTGCAGCACACTCAGATGCTTGCCGTGCGTGCAGCGATGCGTGGCGACGACACCGCACTCATGCAGATACGGCAAAGCCGAAACCAATCGCCCACTTTACCGGAAGAGGTCAACGCCTTTTATCCTACCGACGACATCTGCATATTCGCACCTAAGACCGTGGCAAACCGCAAGCGCCCTATTCTGCTTTACCTGCATGGCGGAGGTTGGTGCTTTGGCAGCATCAATAGTTGCGCCCGTTTTTGCGTCGCCGTGGCGTTGGAAGCCGACTGCATCGTGGCAGCATTAAACTACCGTCTTGCTCCGGCACATCCGTTTCCTGCGCCCTTGAAGGATTGCCAAAGCGCAATAGCCTACCTGCAGACCCATGCCGAAGACTGGGGCGGCGATAGCACACAGATAGCTGTGGGCGGCGATAGTGCCGGCGGAAATCTGGCTTTAGCCACAGCCATGTCGGTGCAAGGCATATCTAAGGTGATACCAATCTATCCCGTCACCAAACTCTTCACGGAGATCACTCCGTCTTGGCAAAAATATGCTCAAGGTTTTGGAAACGACGCCGAACTTCTCGAAGCCTTCAACGAAGCATACGCAGGCACACAGAGCCGCAATCCGCTCGTGTCGGTAGGCCTATGCAGCGACAAAGAGTTGCGTTCGTTGCCACCCGCGCTGTTTATCTCTGCTGGGCACGACATCCTATTCGATCAGACAGCCGAACTTGTGAAGCGTTTGCAGGCCCTCAACCGCCCTGTAAGCTACCACGTTTACCCAACGGCAACGCACCTCTTCATCACCGTGCCCGGGCAGCCGACAGCATTCCGCGAAGCCGTGAAAGCCGTCAGCCAATTCCTCACCTCCCCCATCTAACCCCATCCCTCGCCCAACAACTGATTACCCACTCCGCAGACGAAGGGCGGACTGCACATGGGCTTTCGGTGGATTTTTAGCCGTAATTTGAAACATTTTTTTATCTTTGCATAACCCCAACTTTTTGGGTTATGCAAATGTTTTTTATTATGTTTGTAAGAAGAAAGAAAAATAGATCGGGTTCTGTCAGCGTTGTGGTGGCAGAAAAATATATGGGCCGAATAAAAGAACTCATCACTATAGGCATTGCCAAAAGCGATGAGGATGTGGTGCGTTTTTCTCACGAAGGGCATGTCTGGATTGCTAAGGAACAAAATCGCCGGCATCCAAAGCTTTCTCTTTTTGATGATTAGTAAGCAGTACAATCAGTTGCAATTCTGCCTCATTACAACGAATAACGCCAAGCCAAGACGCTGGGTAAAAAATTCATAACTACTGACTATAAGATGAAAAAGATACTTTTCTTACACGGATTCTTCGCCACTGGCAGTTGCCCTATGGCGAGGGCGCTGAAAGAGGCGTTTGAGGGGTCGGCAGTGGTGCTGACGCCCGACTTGCCATTGCACCCCAAAGAGGCACTGAAGGAGGTTCGCGCAATCATCGACCAAGAGCATCCCGACTTGCTTCTGGGCAACAGCTGCGGTGCATTCCTCGCCCAAATGCTGGCACCGATTGTGGGCATTCCTGCCTTGCTTGGCAACCCTCACTTCAAGATGACGGAGTTTCTGAAGGATCGCATCGGCGAACACGAATATAAGGCTCCACGAATGGACGGCAATCAGCAACTGGTGATTGACGAGGCGTTGATTGACGAATTTGCCGCGCTTGAAGCCGTGCAGTTTAATTGTTGCAGTCCATATTACAGCGACCGCGTTTGGGGACTTTTTGGCGAGCACGACACCCTTGCCCACTTCTCACCTCTCTTCCTGGAGCATTACAACAATGCGTTCCACTTTCCTGGCGGTCACACGCCCACCGAGCAGGAGGTGAAGACATGGTACGCGCCGCTTGCCAAGAGAATGCTCAACGAGTTCCCAGCAAAAAGCGAAAGATATTTCCTGCACTTCAAAGGTGGCAAATACAAGTATCTCCATTCTGCCTTCGACTCCGAGACACTGAAGCGCATGGTGGTTTATCAAGCCCTCTACGGGCAACACGGCTACTGGGTGCGCCCCGAAAAGATGTTCTTCGAAAAAGTCACACGCGACGGAAAGACATTCAATCGCTTCACCGAAATCGACAAATAATCATGGAGGCAATAAATAGCGTAATAAGCAGAATATGAACAGAATAGATGAAGAAAAACGAGTTGTGGAGCAGATGATACGTCTGTACTGCAGGAAGCAGGAGGGCAACAAGGAGTTATGTCCAGAGTGCCAAGTGTTGCTACAATATGCTATTGCAAGACTGGAACACTGCAAGTTTGGCGAGAAGAAAACGACTTGCAAGAAGTGTCCCATCCACTGCTATCGCCCTCAGATGAAAGAACAAATGCGCAAAGTGATGCGTTGGGCAGGTCCGAGAATGATTTTATATCACCCGATTGCTGCCATCAAGCATATCATAAGAGAATTATAATAACAGAAAAAAGAGCATGAACACATTACATAGTTGCCTCGCCTACTATCTCCTTGCCATCAATGCAGTTGCATTCATCATATACGGCATTGACAAATACAAGGCCAAGAAAGCCAAATGGCGAATTCCGGAAGCCACACTTTTGTTGCTGGCTGTTCTTGGAGGAAGCATCGGGGCATGGATGGGAATGAAAGTCTGGCGCCATAAGACGATGCACAAGAAATTCAAATACGGTGTTCCTGCCATTCTGCTGATACAGATTGCGCTGATGGCGTATTTACACATGAATCTTTGGAAACAAATAGTTTGAAGGAAAATATGATTATGACTATTGATACAACAAACCTCTGCTCACACCTTCAGAAGAAGTTGTTTGAAACAGACGGCATATTTTATCCCATCTGGCAAGCCATGCAGGACGATGGTGAGTTGACAGCCGTGGTTCGCTCACGTCAGCTTCACATCTACCGCAATGGCAAGAAGATTCTCATTCTCGCTGGCAAGGCTCAGCCGAAGATTATCAGAGAGGATAAACTGAATGAATTGATAATAAAATAAAGAACGTATAACTTCATTGAAATAATCTGATGGAAACAGAAAGAATTTTACTTCGCCATTGGCAGGAATCGGATGCAGAGGCGCTCTTCAAATACGCCTCCGCCCCTGATGTTGGACCTCGAGCAGGATGGCCTGCACATAAGTCTGTAGAAGAAAGTCGGGAGATTATACGGACATTCTTCAATAATGACACTACATGGGCGATTGTCTTGAAAGATACGGGCGAAGCCATCGGCTGCATCGGCTACTATACTCATGAGTCCAGCAACATCCCTATCGGAGAAAACGACTGCGAGGTGGGCTATTGGGTAGGAAAGCCCTTTTGGAATAAGGGAATCTGCACTGAAGCCTTGAAGTTGATGCTCGACTACTGCACCCACGAGAAGCATTTCAAGGACATCTGGGCTGACCATTTCACCAACAATCCTGCATCAGGAAGAGTCATGGCGAAATGCGGATTCACAGACACCGGAATGCTTAACAAATGCAGCCTGCTTGTGGGTGGCGACAAGGAGATGGTCAAGATCCTCAAATATAACGGATAAAATACAGACACGAGAAAGAATACACCAAGCAGTAGAAAAATATTACATTTACAGCCTAATAACCGATTTGGGTTTAATGATTTTTCATTACTTTTGTTAACGAAACCAATAACGACAATAATAAACTAAAAACAACACCAAAATTGCATGAGAAATAAAATATCCCTATTGGCTGCGTTTGCCGCAATTCTTTTGTCCGGTAACGCGTTTGCTCAGACCGTACTATTCGAGACCGACTCAACCAACACCTGTTATCGCATCCCCGCCATCGTGAATGCCAAAGATGGTAGCGTGTTTGCTTACAGCGACTTCCGTCCGTGCCGCACGGATGTGGGTGGCGGCGTCATCGATATAGTGGCAAAATATAGTACAGACTATGGCAAGACTTGGAGCGAAGAACATACTGTGGTGAAAGGCGGTGGCAAAAACGAACCCTTCGACATCGCTCATGGCGACGCCGCTGTGGTCACCGACCGCAAAACCGGAGAGATGATGATGATGTGTGCTTCGGGGAACGTGTGGTATTGGGAGTCGACTCTCGACAATCCCAACCGCGTGGGACGATACTACAGCACCGACGGCATAAACTGGAAGGGCGAGGAAATCACAGACCAAATATACAAGCTGATGAACGGTGCTGTGCATAAGCTCTTTTTCACCTCCGGAAAAATCTGCCAAAGCAGCAAGATAAAGGCGGGCAAATATCACCGCATCTATTCGGCATTGTGCACAAATATTGGCAACGTGGTGCTCTATTCCGACGACTTCGGTCGCAATTGGAAGCCACTCGGTGGAGTCGATGCACGTCCTGCACTCTACGGCGATGAAGCTAAGGTTGTGGAACTGCCTAATGGCGACCTTTTGCTTTGCAGCCGCTATCAACGTGGAGAAGGCCGAATATTCAACATCTTCAAGTATAACGATGCCAAGAAGGCTGATGGCAAATGGCAAGAGCCAGTAATGCTCGACAAGCAATACAAATCGGCTATGTGCAACGGCGAGGTGATGATGGTGAATGCCGTACGCAAGTCCAACGGCAAAAAAACCAATGTTCTGCTCTTCTCAGTGCCTATGGACAGCCAGCGCAACTACGTGGGCATATACTACAAGGAATTGGCCTCAGCTACCGATTACGCCTCACCAGTTTGCTTCACATCGGGATGGAAGGCTTTCCGCGTGAGCAACACCGACTCTGCCTACTCCACAATGGAGCAGATGACCAACAAGCGCATTGCCTTCTTCTATGAGGAATCATACACAAACGGCGGATATGATATGCTATTCCGCGACTATTCGCTCAGCGAGATTACGGGCGGAGAGTTTGAGGCAAAGTGATTTAACTTGTGGCGGAGTCAGACCACTCCGCCACACCAAATCGATTTACAGCTATATTTCAACAGATTCTTGACAAAAAGCCCTGTACGAAACCACCACTCTTATCAATATTTGTGGTGGTTTTGTACTATAAACAAGAGAACATATATGGATGCAATAAACCCAAATCGGTCAACAGGCCATAAATGTAGTGATTTTTATACTGTTTGAAGTCTTTCGTTTTTTATAAGGCATCTTTTGCTTGTTTTTAATTCGCAATAGCTGGCTATTACTCATAAAAAGACAATCGAAACCTGCACTTCTAAAACTCCGAAACCCAGCCAATCCATAAAGCCCGAATTGTGTTAAACCAAGAGATTGTTGACAACTATCTGTCGCTTATTTCGTCAGAACAAATATACAAGGAGGATTAACTATGAGAGATTCTGTATTATGGCGCAAACAAAGCCGAATAATAATGATGTAGGCTGAAACTCTGCATATTGATGCGGAAAGGGCACTCAACTTGTTTTACACTACTAAAGTGTACCAACAACTGTCTGACCCTAAATATGGTTTACATCTTATGAGCGATGATTATATCCTCGAAAATCTCATATAGGATGCTTTTGATAAATTCAACTTCAAACAACGTGGCTTGAAGGTTGAATATACAAAAACCGACTGACTTCAGGCTTATCGCCTAAAAAATCAGTCGGTTATTTATTCAGAAGTCAAGCGCTCTTGGCGTTATTCAGCCTCCAGATAAAGAACGCGCGACGACCAATCGGTCTTTTTGCCCCATTCCACCTCGTTGGTATAAGGCATCTCCAAGCCATGTTCCATAAGATACTTACCCGTATAAGTCTTGCCCTCACAGTAGAGAGGATTCAAGTCTACAGCATTGAGTTCGCGCACATTATACATACGGTTAGCATCAAGACCAGCCATCTTCACTCTTGGCAAATGCACATTATAGAAATTAGCCATCTTCCACCAGTAGAACACAGCCTTGTCCTTCGCCTCACTCACATACATCAGCGAAGCCAATCCCTCGTTGTCATAAGGTGACACCAGGCGGTAAAGGTCACCCATCTGCACTACGGGGCGAATCTCCTTGTATTGGCTGATGGCTTTCTTGCAAAGCGCCTTCTCCTCGTCGGTCATATTCTTTGGCTGAATCTCCATACCCAATCTGCCACTCATGGCCACATCGATGCGATACTTGAGCGACGTGGTGCGGAACACGGTATGATTTGGCACTGCCGAAATATGGCAAGCCATGGCGATGGCCGGGAAGAAATAGCTGGTGCCATACTGCATATAGATACGCTGCAAGGCATCGGTATTATCGCTCACCCAGAACTCATCGAAGCCACGAAGCGTACCCCAATTGGCACGTCCTCCGCCACTGGCACAGCACTGTATCACCACATCCTTATACTTGGCACGAATGCGGTCTACCACACTACGGAGTCCCTGATGATAGGCAATATAGAGATGACTCTGATCTGACATAGGGAGATATTGGCTACCATGGTTCATAATGCCCATATTGGCATCCCACTTGATATAAGCAATCTCAGGATACTTGCTGAGAAGGTTGTCTACGATACTAAAAGCATAGTCCTGCACCTTTGGATTGGAGAGGTCGAGAACAAGTTGCGTGCCACCACGCCCCAACACTGCATCACGCTTAGGAGCCTTTATGACCCAGTCGGGATGCTTCTCATAGAGTTCGCTGGTAGTATTGGTCATCTCAAGTTCAATCCAGATACCAAACTTCACACCGTTCTTCTTGGCATCGCGCAGCAATCCCTCGATGCCATCTGGCAGTTTTTTCTTGTCAACCACCCAGTCGCCAAGAGCGCAGTTGTCAGTGTTACGCTGATACTTAGTGCCAAACCATCCATCGTCCATCACAAACAGCTCGCCGCCCATAGAAGCTATGTCAGCCATCATCTCATCCATACCTTGCTGATTAATGTCGAAATAGACACCTTCCCAAGAATTGAGCAGAATATCGCGAGGTTGTGAGCCGTGTGCCAGCACATACTTACGCCCCCATTTATGGAAATTTCGGCTGGCACCACTCAGACCCTCATTCGAAAAGGTGAGAGCAAGAGCAGGAGTCTTGAAGGTTTCGCCCTTCTTGAGATGATATTCTGAATTCTCCTCGTTGATGCCGGCGAAGATATAATGATATTCGGTATCGTCGGTCACAGCCTTGAGCTTATAATTGCCGCTATATTCAAGGGCAGCTCCTATCACACTACCCCTATTTTCCTGAGCCTTGCCATCGAGCGAGATCATCACTTCGGCATGAGCCGTATTAGAGTTGCAGGTGCCATGATTGTTGCGAATAACAAATTCGCCCGGAGCAAGAGGTTCATTATTCACATTGGCCTCGCTTGCCCATGAACCAGAGAGATGACTCATCCACACATTACCCCTGCGAATAGGCAACATGGCAGAGGCGAAAGTGGTGAGTGTCACCGTTCCTTTCTCGCCATTGGTTATCTCGCTCCATGCCTCTATCAAGTCAACATCATTATAGGCGCGATAGCACAGGTCTACCTTCAAGTCATACACAGCATCCTTGAGATGGACCACTGTCACCATGGCATTCGCCTCTTGGTGCGAGTCATAGCCCGCAGCCACCAATGCTGTAGACATGTTGCCATCAGCATGGCGCAGTGCCAAAGCCGACTCTGCCGCAGTATTCAGGCCATAGGCAGGATAGACATCCATTCGCCCATTGGCAGTAACACTGAGGTTAGCCTTGTCGCGTTCGTCGAGACGTGAACCAAAATACAGATACTTGGCAGGTTGCCCATTCTCAACATCGAGCACGAGCGACAGCCCCTGGGTATTCACACTTACCTGATCTGCCATAGCCGGCATGGCCATGGTAAACATCAGCAGAGCCATTGATTTAAACTTCATGATATATTTGTTTTTCAGTTATTTTCGTTTGCAAAAATAATAAATATACGCACGTTAGTCTTATACTTTTTTACCAGATGTTTGACTTTTGCCTTATTTCATTTCCCTAAATGCAGTCCATACTATAGGGATAGTAACGATGAGTGAGATAAGGTCACTCACAGCCTGACAAATCTCCACGCCAAACAGGCCGAAGAATTGAGGAAGAATGATGATGAGAGGAATGAAAAACAATCCCTGTCGGGAAGCAGCGAGGATATTGGCGCGAATGGTCTTTCTGCAGGTCTGCATCATCATGTTTGCCATAACCATAAAACTGCATGCCGGGAATATCATCATCTGATAGCGCAACGCCGGTATGCCAATGGCTATCACTTCAGGGTCGTTGCGGAACAAGGCGATAACCTCTCCGCTGAAGATGACAAGAATCACAGTCCAAAACAAAAGAAACGCCGAGCCAATCTTGGTGCTAAACCAAAAGCCCTGCTTCACCCTATCGTAGAGTTTTGCGCCATAGCAGAAGCCACACATTGGCTGAAATCCCTGACCCAACCCGATGATAACACTGAAAATAAACATACATATACGGGTGACAATGCTCATGGCTGCAATAGCTGCATCGCCATAGTTTCCGGCAATGCTATTGAGGGCAATGGTGCTAAGGCTGGCAAGTCCTTGGCGCGAGATGGATGGCGTGCCACCAGCAATGATTTCCCTCACAAATCGCCCTTCAAAAGAGATTTTGCGATGGCTATAATGTATCACACCGTCCTTCCTACTCATCACAAGCAGGATAACGAAGCCACATAGTTGAGCTATCACTGATGCCAATGCTGCACCACCAACTCCCATCGAGAAGCCGAAGATGAAAAGTGGGTCGAGCAAACAGTTTATGATGGAACCGCTCACCACGCCATATACCGAATACTTGGCAAATCCCTGAAATCGCATCTGGTTGTTGATACAGAATGTGCCCATGATAAATGGCGTTCCAAACAGACTTATCCCCAGATATTGGCGCGTATATGGCAGAATTGTGGGTGTACTACCCAGGATTACACAGATAGGATCGAGCAACAGCAAACCTATCAGCATAAACAAAACAGAGAATACCAGTGTGTAAAAGAGCCCCGTACTGGCCATCGTCTCAGCATCCTTCACCTTCTGCGCACCAAGCTGACGAGAGATATAATTGCCCGAGCCATTGCCGAAGAAGAATGAGAATGCCTGTATGAAGAACATCACGCTAAACGCAATACCCACCGCAGCAGTAGATTGTGTATCGATTTGTCCCACAAAAAAAGTGTCAACCAGATTATAAACACTGGTCAACAACATTGATATGATTGTTGGAAAAGCCATGGCGCCTATCACGCGATGGACAGGCGCATGGGTTAGAAACTGATATTTTTCGTTCATGCTGTCACACCTTTCTTTGATGAAAATATCAACATAGTATCTATGTTTTTAGATTAGTGCAATTATACAATACAATAACGCAATTATAATGAATGATATTATGCAGAATATGCCCAAATTTTGCCTCAGATAGACTGTGGCATCACAATGATTGGCAATGTAGCAGGTGTCTGGATTGCAAAAATGCGCAATCTACTTCTACTCAAAAGCGGCTCTATTACAGAAAAAAACGTATCTTTGCATATATAAGTTGTGACAATGCACCACACACAATCTCATAACTCAGAAAAAACGACACATCCGTTGGCACAACATCGTGGTGAGATGGGATGAAAACAAGAGCGCAACGCTATGGATTGACAACAAGAAACGCCACAGCATCAGATGCAACAACCGCACCTTACACGGCGTCTCTTACCTGCATCTGCTTGGCGGACGCATCCCCGACAGCACCGGCGTGCTCATCGAGAAAGTATATGGCAAAAGCCTTTGATGCCCCGATATGGCACACGTATCGCTGAATCAAAACACAAAAACAAATTGACAATAACATAAAAGCAATGAAGAATATGAAAAGTTTTGCACCAAAACCATGGATGGTACCAATGCCAGTGCTCATCATTGGCACATATAACGAAAAGGGCGAAGCCAACGCCATGAATGCCGCTTGGGGCGGACAATGGGACGCTAATGAGATAATAATCTCAATGGGCTCTCACGCCACGACCGATAATCTGAAGCACGGTGGCGAGTTCACCGTTGCATTTGCCACCAAGCAAACCATGGTGGCATCTGACTTCGTGGGCATAGTCTCAGCAAAGAACGACCCTAAGAAAATGGAGAAAACCGGCTGGACCATCAAGAAGGCCACAAAGGTTAACGCCCCTGTATTCACTGATTTTCCACTGACCCTCGAATGCCGCATCAAGGAGAAATACGACGAGAGCGAAACTGGTTACTATCTCGTTGCCGAAATCGTAAACATTCTTGCTGATGAAAAATATTTGGCAGAAGACGGAAATCCCGACCTCACGAAGATGGACCTAATCGTCTACGATCCAATTCACCACGGCTACATACAGCTGGGCAACAGAGTGGGCAACGCATTCTCCGACGGCAAGGCTCTGAAATGAACACCATAGACTTAGCACTGCGTATAGCCACAAAGGCTCACGAAGGGCAACTCGACCGCGACGGCAATCCCGTAATCCTCCATCCGCTCACGGTGGGATTGATGGGACACACCGACGAAGAGAAGGCCACAGGCATCCTGCACGACGTAGTCGAAGACACCAACTACACCTTTGACGATCTGCTACGCGAAGGCATTCCCGTTGGTGTGGTGAATGCTCTTCGCCTGCTCACACACGACAAGGGCACTGACTATTTCGACTATGTTCAAAACATCATTGATTCGTGCAACCCCATCGCGCTTCAGGTGAAATACAACGACCTACAGCACAACTATTCCCGCGGAAAAGCCTATCCCGAATTGCAAGCGAAGCATGGCAAAGCGCTGAAAATGGTGAAGGCGGCCATCGACGAAAGTTCTAAGGTTGACATCTACCATGCGCCAGCCGACAAGGCTATCGAGGTGGGCATATTTGCCTGTGGCTGTTTCTGGGGCACGCAACACCAGTTTCAGAAACAACCAGGCGTGCTCAACACCTTGGTTGGCTACACCGGAGGCAACGAGGCTTTTCCTTCGTATACCGATGTGCGCAACCACAAAACGCACCATGTAGAGGCTGTGATTGTAGAATTCGACCCTGAGCAAGTCTCCTACGAAGACCTCTGCAAACTATTCTTCGAGATTCACGACCCAGCCCAAACCGACGGCGTTGGGCCTGACCTCGGACCGCAATATCGCAGTTGCCTATTCTACCGCAATGATGCGCAAAAAACCATCGCAGAAGGCGTGATGCAAACACTTCGCGACAAAGGATATGTGGTGAACACCTTGCTGCTGCCCGAAGAGCCATTCTACATTGGCGAAGCATATCACCAACGTTACTACGAAAAGACCGGCGGCGAGCCATATTGCCACTTGAGAACAAAGAAGTTTTAACATCCAATTCGGGAAAGAATTATGCAGATACTATTAGCAAATGCCAAAATAATGTACGACAAGGCTGAACGTAAGCCTATTTCCACACCTCTTTTTCAATCTGTTGCCAACTCTCTGGCTGCCGAAATGGCGAGAATGGATGTGGCAGACTTGGCTCAACAACTTGGTTGCAGCCACAACATCGCCGCTGACAACTGGAAACGCTATCGCGACTTCGCAATCGCCGACAAACTACCAGCGATACTTGCCTACAACGGTCAAGCTTACAAGCATCTTCAAGCAAACACCCTAAGCGACGCCACTCTCCTCTATGCACAAAAGCACCTGTGGATAACGTGCTTCCTCTACGGCTTACTGCGCCCCATGGACGGCATCGTGCCCTATCGCATGGAGCACACCGTAACACTCGAAGCGACCAACGACAAACCCATCAATCAATTTTGGCGCGACAATCTCACCGATGTGCTTATCGATAGCGTGAAAGCCGACGATGGCATTCTTATACACCTCTCTACAGCGGAATACGAACATCTTTTCGATTGGAAAAGGGTGTGCAACGAGGTGACGGTAATCCAACCCCTTTTCTATGTGCGCCAAAACAACGGCAAATTGAAGATGCAAGCCGTATGGGCAAAGTCTTGTCGTGGCGCTATGGTGAGGTTTATTCTTAACAACCAGATTCTAACGCCCGAGGGACTGAACACCTTCAGCCACGAGGGGTTTGAATACGCGCCACAATTAGGCGAACCTACATTCCCCCACTTCGTAAGAGAGCAACAATGAGCAATACCAAGCCGACTATTCATATTCAGCCCTACTATTCGCCATGCGGAGAGATTGTCTTGGCATCGGTGGGCGATGAATTGTGCCTATGCGATTGGAGCGGGATGCCTTGCGCCGAGCGCAACAAACGCCGACTTGCTCGATACATCAACGCTGATTTCAAGGCTGAAACCAACGCCATCTTAGAGGAGGCAAAGAGGCAGCTCGACGAGTATTTCGCAGGCACACGCCGAGTGTTCGACATACCGCTGCGCACCGTGGGAACCGACTTCCAGCAGCAAGTGTGGAACGCATTGCTCAGCATTCCATACGGCGAAACCCGGAGCTACAAGGAAATCGCCACAAGCATCGGCAAACCGCAAAGCATAAGAGCCGTGGCTGGAGCCATCGGAGCAAACGGCATCAGCATCCTCATTCCCTGCCACCGCGTAGTAGGCAGCAACCATTCCCTTACGGGATTTGCCGGAGGTCTGCAAGCTAAACAAGCACTATTAAATCTTGAGAAATCAACATAAGGCATCTACAAAAAACAGCCTTAGCGACATTTATGGCGGCTTTTCATCGTTTTAGTTTGGCATTTGAAAAATATTATATAAGTTTGTCGCAAAATAAACTCTAACTATAAAACTATGAATTGGAAAAAACTACAGAACGGTTCTGATATACGTGGTGTTGCCCTTGAAGGCATTGAAGGCGAACACGTCAACCTCACTCCTGCTGTGATTGAGACTATCGCTAAGGCTTTTGTGGCTTGGCTCAGAAAAACCTCTGGCGTAGGCACACCAACTATCGCAGTGGGTACTGATTGCCGCCTTTCGGGCAACGACATCAAGGCTGCCTTTGTAAAGGGCGCTGTGGAGGTAGGCGCAAACGTTGTGGATTGCGGTCTTGCATCTACCCCAGCAATGTTTATGACCACCATCAACGAGCAAACAAAGGCTACAGCTTCGGTTATGGTCACCGCAAGCCACCTTCCTTTCAACCGCAACGGTCTGAAATTCTTCACACCTAAGGGCGGACTCGACAGCAAGGACATCGCCACAATCTTGGCTATCGCCGAGAGTGGCGATTATGCATATTCTGGCACTCAAGGCAGCAACACAGCACTCGATTTTATGGCAATCTATTCGCGCCACATTGCCGACTACATCTGCGAGGGCGTGAATGCCGACGACTATGCTCATCCGCTTCAGGGCATGCACATCATCGTTGACGCAGGAAACGGCAACGGCGGATTTTTCGAAAAAATCCTTAGTTCGCTCGGCGCTAACACCGAGGGCAGCCAGTTTCTCACCCCCGACGGACATTTTCCTAACCATATTCCTAACCCTGAGGATAAAGCAGCCATGGCTTCGGTGTGCAAAGCAGTGGAAAGCAGCAATGCTGACCTTGGCGTGATTTTCGACACCGACGTTGACCGCTCGGCAATCATCGGCAAGAAAGGCGAACCAATCAACCGCAACGCGCTCATCGCGCTCATCGCATCGGTGATTCTTGAAGAGCACCCTGCAAGCACCATTGTCACCGACTCTGTCACTTCCGATGGTTTGACTGAGTTTATCAGCGAAAAGGGAGGCAAGCACCACCGCTTCCGCCGCGGCTACAAGAATGTTATCAACGAGGGGCTGCGCCTAAATGAGGCTGGAGAAGAATGCTGGTTGGCTATTGAGACATCGGGCCACGCTGCCTTGCGCGAAAACTATTTCCTCGACGACGGCGCTTACCTTGCCGCAAAACTCATTATACACGCAGCAAAACTCTTCAAACAAGGCAAGAGCATGCACGAAATCATCTCAACGCTCAAGCAACCAAAAGAAAGCAAGGAGATAAGAATCAAACTCACCGACCCCGACTTTAAGGCTTACGGAGCCAAGGTGCTCAACGACATGAAGGCTAAAGCTGCCGAAGTGCCAGGATGGAGCATCGTTGAACCAAACTACGAGGGTCTGCGCGTGAGCTGCGGCAATGCCGACGAAGACGGTTGGTGGCTACTGCGCATGTCGCTGCACGATCCTGTGATGCCTCTCAACATTGAGAGCAACGTGGACGGTGGTGTGGCAGTGATTGAAGGCAAACTGAAATCGCTCGGTCTAATCTGATAGCAAACAATAAGAATTCATTTTTTTTCGACTGCATCCCGTGTCTCCACACCTCGGATGCAGTCATTTTACAGTTATGAAACTCAACAAAATTCACCATGTGGCTGTGATTTGCTCCGATTATGAGCGTTCGAAGCAATTCTACACCGATGTGCTCGGCTTGGAAATCAAGAGCGAGCACTACCGCAAGAACCGCGACTCTTGGAAGGCCGACTGCTGGCTTGACGACAACTATGTTGTGGAGTTATTTTCCTTTCCCAACCCTCCTGCTCGCCAATCTTATCCCGAAGCAGCCGGACTACGCCATCTCGCCTTTGAGGTAGACGACATTGACGCTGCCGCTCAGTTTCTCGACGATAAAAACATCGTCCACGAGCCCATCCGTACCGACGAATACACTGGCAAACGCTTCGTGTTCTTCAGCGACCCCGACGCTCTGCCCTTAGAACTCTACGAAAAGTAGTAAACACCTTATATACGTTTCTTAAAAAATAAGAAAATATCGTAAAACAAGCGAATCTTAATTTTCAAACGATTACAAAATCAATATCTTTGTATCATAAGAATGATTAGAAGAATATACATATCGCTTGTTTTGGCTATAATTGCTATCACAACAGCACTTATATGCCAAACAAACCATATAACAGACATCCACGAGAACGAGGATTCTGTAGCTAATCTCACAACATCATCTATCATCGTCGCTGACGATGATACAGATGGTCAAGTGGTTTTCGACATTTTACAAGATCAAGATTCTCAGGCCTCCGCTTCTGCAAGAATACAGAAAACTCGACACATCAGCGGAGCAGATATCACAAAAAGCATCCGCCGCACATTCTCAAAGATGTGCTTCACCATCAATTCACACTCATATCGAGCCACAACAACCCGATGCAATGAGCCCCATTACATCTATCAACGAAATCTTCGTATTTAGATTATGATGTCTTTTCACCGTGACTGACAACATATCTACCTTGCGTTTTCGTAAACCCATGCGAGCAGAGACCCCGTGTTCTACCATGGTGAGAAAACGCAGGTTGAAATTTCAATTTTATATTTAATGGGCTTAATAATATTATATTTTTTAGGTGCACTGGCACTGTCATTTTTATGCTCCGTCCTTGAGGCGGTACTTCTTTCCACTCCTATGTCGTTTATCTCGATGAAGGAGAACCAAGGCAACAAAACTGCCACGTTGATGAAACAATATAAAAACAACGTCGACCGTCCGGTAGGCGCCATACTTTCACTCAACACCATAGCCCACACCATCGGCTCTGCCGGTGTTGGCGCAGAATCCATTAAACTCTTCGGAGAACAATACTTCGGGATTATCTCGGCAATTCTCACACTGCTGATATTAGTGCTATCTGAGATTATCCCTAAGACAATCGGTGCATCCTACTGGCGCACGCTTGCCATGTCGGCAACCAAGATTATCAGAGTGCTTATTTTCATCACCTACCCTCTGGTGCTGCTCTCAGAACTCATCACAAAAGTTTTCACCCCAAAGCAACATCAAATCTCCATAAGCCGCGACGAAGTGTCGGCAATGGTAGATGTAGGCACCACAGAAGGAATTTTCCGCGAATCGGAAAGCAAAATTATCAAAAGCTGCATCCATCTTGCCAAGGTGAAAGCCAGAGAGGTGATGACACCATCCATAGTGGTGCAATCGGCCAATATGCACCTTACTATCAAGGAGTTTTACGAACAGCAGGAATGGAATTTTTCTCGCATACCAGTATACGACAAAAACAAAGAATACATCACTGGATATGTTCTTAAGGATGTGGTGCTCAAGGCTCTATCCGACGACAAATTCCAAACAAGGCTCTCCGAACTAATGCGACCTATTTTATCTTTCAAAGAAGACGAATCGCTCTACCAGATATGGGAAAAGATGCTGCAACAGCGCGAACATATCTCAATCATTGTAGATGAATATGATTGCCTGCGTGGTGTAGTCACTATGGAAGATGTTATTGAGACAATGACCGGAGTAGAAATCGTGGACGAAGACGATGTGGCTGTAGACATGCAAGTTTTGGCCAAAGAGAAATCCCGCAAAATGAGGCAAGAGAAAGACTCACTTACGCAAAGCAAACAAAAGTAACTTAAGCATACCCCATCACTATAAACCAACAATCGGCAACTGAGAGATTCAGCTGCCGATTGTTTTTCGTTCTCCCATTCTGGACTTACTTCAGAGCACTCGCCCCCACGATATGCAACCATAGGCTACTTAACCATCACCTTGATGGCTTTGCCAGCCACGCGCACGATATACACGCCTGCCGATGGAGCGTTGACCGCCTCCACCGCTCCGCCGTAAACACACTTACCATCAAGCGAATACACCTGCATCGCAGTGCCTTCATCGGCGCCGTCCACGATTATTTGACCGCCATCAACGTATACCTTGATTGGATCTTCCTTATCGATAATTTCAACGCCCTCAGTGATATCTTTCTCCTCTATACTCTTGAATTGGCCCCAAATCTTATGCGATTTGTATTTTGACAAAGAACCCTTTGGGACATATAGTTTGGTGTTATTATACGAGGATATTGACACGAATCCACTATCCTCAACATCTGGAGGTGTTGCAGCCCAACACTCAATAAAATCCCAGACATTATTGCCGCAACGGAATGTTCTGCCACCAAGACTACGCATAGTGGTGGGTATCGTAATCGAATTGAGATTGCATAGATATATGAAATGTTCCGTTTTGATCTCTGTCACGCCCTCCGGAATGTCGAGGTGCGTTACTGGGTGGTTTATATCACCAATATAAAGGTTTGTGTTGTTATAACATATCGGCGAAGAGGCTTGCCAATAGCCAGAAACATTAGAGGTTGCAAAATTGGCCTGGCAGTATGTAGCCATATCTCGAATAATCACATGGCGTTCTATTCCACTTCCGGCAGAGAAAAATGCGGCTTCGCCAAATTCTTTCACCGATTTCCCGATAGTAATCTTGTTGAGATTGACGCACCATCTGAATGCATGCACTGCCACAGTTTTGCAATTGTCATTAATTACTACAGTATTCAGTGCTGTGCAGTTTTCAAACGCAGAATTGCCGATGAACAAAATACCATCAGGCAAGATTATTTCCGGGCCCAGTTTTTTACAGTCCTTAAAAAATCCTTGTCTAATGGATTTGTCGCCAGTAGACAATTTAACTGTTTTCAGCGAAGTACACCCTTCGAAAGTATTAAACCCCATCTTAACGACATAGTCAGGGAAAGAAAAACTTTCCAGTGACGTGCAGCCTTTAAAGACTGCCTGACTGAATTCTAATGGTGGATTATCGGTCTGTTGGAAAACCACTTCTTTTAGGTTTACACAGTCCATAAATGCCTCTGCCCCTATTCCTGAAACTCCATTTTTAACTACGATTTTCACAATTGCACTTTTGTTCCAAGGTACAGCTATCTTAGAATTGAAGTAGCCCATTTTACCACCATAGTTGTTACTTGGCGACCAGTCGCCGGTAAGGGTAAGCACGCCATTGTCATCAAGTTCCCATTTCACACAGGGATCGTCACACGAAACACCGCCGCAGTTACCACCAGTTTTTGCTAACATCATCACATTACAACACAGCAACGACAATACCATCACCGATGTTGAGAAAAGTAATCTTAGTTTCATAGTATTTATTATTTAAATTAAAACTGAAATTCATCGTAGGGGGCTTTCAAAAAAGCCTAAAAGAACTACCGTAACACATATTTAGTAGTAAAGTATTCATTGAGTTAAACATCCTCAATACCAGTACTCTTGCCAACAAAGATAACACAAAATCAAATAAACTTCCAATAGGGAAAAGAATTTTTTTGAAAATTTTTCAACCCCACATACCTACACATCGGCAGGCATCACTCTGCTGCCGATTTTTTGCTTCTCCCCAACAATTTGCTTGCGAATCTCAATTTTTTTTGCGAATATTGCATATAGGTTGTGTATGTGCCGATGGCCTATTTTTGAGGCGATAAGCGGCTCTGTATTTACAGAGTTTTGCACAAGATGTTTATAAACTATTTTTAACCCAATTCGGCCGTTAGGGCTTGGATGAGTTTCGGAATTTTAGAAGTGCAGATTTTATTTGCTTTTTAATGAGTAATAGCGAGCTATTGCGAATTAAAAACAAGCAAAAGATGCCTTATAAAAAACGAAAGGCTCCAAGCAGTAAAAAATAATTCACATTTACGGCCTAATGACCGATTTGGGTTTAAACAACAGAATATATCGGAATTATGAAAAAGATAGCATTAATCACAGGTGCTACAAGTGGCATTGGCGAAGCTTGCGCTCGCAAGTTTGCCGAGGGCGGCTACAACTTGATTCTCACTGCCCGTCGCGCAGAAAAATTGGATGAAATCAAAGCACAACTGGAGGCTGAAGGCACTCAGGTGAAGGTTTTAGCATTTGATGTGCGCTGTGCCGAGGCGGCTAAAGCGGCCATTGAATCGCTTGAGCCAGAATGGCAAAAAATAGATGTCCTTATCAACAACGCTGGCCTGGCATTGGGCCTTGAGAAGGAGTATGAGGGCAATATTGATGATTGGAGCACTATGATCGACACCAACATCAAGGGCCTTCTCACCATGACTCGCCTGATAGTGCCTGGTATGGTGGCACGAAACGAGGGTCACGTGATCAACGTTGGCAGCGTGGCTGGCGATGCAGCCTATGCCGGTGGCAACGTGTATTGCGCCACTAAGGCTGCCGTTAAGGCCATCACCGACGGTTTGCGCATCGATGTGGCTGAATCGGCTGTGCGTGTCACAAACCTCAAACCGGGACTCGTGGAAACCAACTTCAGCAACGTGCGCTTCCGCGGCGACAACGAGCGTGCCGACAATGTGTATCGCGGCATCACACCGCTCACTGGCGCCGACATTGCCGACGTGGCTTTCTATGCCGCTTCTGCGCCTAAGCACGTGCAGATTGCCGAAGTTCTAATTCTTGCCACTCATCAAGCAAATGGTAGCGTGATTCACCGCACAAAATAAGGCTACACATGATAAAACAGACTGAATTCTCGCTCTCAGCCAAGCGAAGAGGTTGCCACCTCGTGACGCACGAGATTATCGACAACCTGCCCAAGCCATTGCCAAAAATGGGTATGCTCAACCTGTTTGTGAAGCACACGTCGTGCGCACTCACCATCAACGAGAATGCCGACCCCGACGTGCGCTCCGACATGGACAAGATACTCAATCGCCTGGTGAAGAAAAACGAGCCGTATTACGACCATATGCTGGAAGGTGCCGACGACATGCCGGCCCACGCCAAGAGTTCGCTCTTCGGTGTGAGCATCACCATACCCATCACCAATGGACGGCTGAACCTGGGCACTTGGCAAGGCATCTACCTCTGCGAATTTCGCGACTACGGCGGCTCACGTAAAATCGTAGCCACAATCTACGAATAGCACTACTCAGCATCTCCTCTCCCGCGAGCCATCACACGCGGGGATCGGTTTCTGGAGTGATGTCCTTAAGTTTCTCGCTCTTCATAAACTGCATCGGTGTCATGCCCGTGTGCTGCTTGAAGTAGCGGCAGAAAAACGACAGGTCGTTGAAATTGTATTCCCAAGCAAGCAACTTCGCCGACGTGGTGCCCGAAGTGAGCGCTACCTTTAGTTGTAGCACCACATACTCGTTGATCAACGATTTCACAGTGCGCCCAGCCACCTTTTGCGCCACAATATTGAGATACTTGGGCGTAAAATGAAGTTTCTCGGCATAAAAAGCCACGTCGCGCGACTCCTTGAAATGCGTTTCAAGGCATATCATAAAACTATTGAAAATCTCTCTGGCACGTGGGCTACCCTCCTCGCTTCGCCGCTCCTGCGGATTGCGATACATATAATCATAAAACCCCACAAAAAACGCCTTCAACTGCAATAGCACAAGTTGGTCAAGGCAGATACACTCGGGCTGGTCGAAATATATCTTAAGCAACGATAACATGCCATTTATGATGTCTCTGACAATGGGCGACTCTGAGCGGCAACGATCGGAGCGCAATTGCGAATAGACCGTCTGCTCCATCTGCAGACTTGCCTCCCTCAGCAGCGAGGCACTATATTCAAGCACCTCCACCGCGAAATCATCGCTTCGCTCGGTTAGCACCACCATATCGTTTGGGAAAAGCGTTATCACAGCGCCATCGGTGAGTGTCCATGCCGAGAAATTCACGCGTATCACCGCACGACCTCGCCTGCAAATCATTATCATGCCGCCATTCACCACTCTGGCGTTCGACAACCATCCACTCAGGCTGCGCATGCACAGTGTCGCATCTCCTTTTCTCGCTATATTCACGCTTCCCAACATATCGTATATTCTATTATATACCGCAAATATCGCTATTTTATATCACATTTCGCCATATTTGTTCCCAAAAATACCATCGAAATAGATATATTTAAAACTATCCTTGAATTTAATCCCCGTAACTTTGCTTCGGGTTTAAACCCAATTCGGTCATTAGGGCTTGGATGGTTTTCGGATTTTTAGAAGAGCAGATTCTGATTGATTTTTAATGAGTAATAGCCAACTATTGCGAATTAAAAACAAGCTAAAGATGCCTTATAAAAAACGAAAGACGCCAAACGGATATGTGATACTTCTTCATGTAAAGGTTAAAAGTATCTTATTAATGAGGATTAATGAGGAAATTTTGTCATCAGCTTAATTATCTCACAAAAAGTTGCTAAATTTGCAATTTCTTGAAAGAAGTCTGTTTATGAGCGATGTCTTAACGAAAGAACAACGGCATCATTGTATGTCAAATGTTAAGAGCAAGAATACGAAACCAGAAATTCTGGTACGCAAATTCTTGTTTTCGCACGGCTATCGCTATAGGGTAAATAGGAAAGACTTACCGGGTAAACCAGACATTGTGCTTCCTAAATATAAGACGGTCGTTTTCATAAACGGGTGCTTTTGGCATGGTCATAAGAATTGCAAGTATGCAACAATCCCAGAGTCCAATCGTGAGTTTTGGCTCACTAAGATTACGGGTAATGTGAAACGCGACAAACAAACGCGTGAAAAACTAATCTCTATGGGGTGGTGCGTAATTGATATTTGGCAATGCCAGCTTAAAGCAAAAGAAAAGGAAACGACATTAAATAAACTGATTACATTTCTTCGGCAATGAATAATGATAGATTAACTTTCACCCTGATGGATATGGGCTACAAAAAAGCCGGACCTGTTCAAATTTATGATCAACGTACTTGCTACGAGGATGGAAATATTATACCATTCTCTGTGCAGTTAGCTATCGTAACCCATGCTTTAATGTTACAAGGCAAGCGTCACGGTGATATTTATCAAGCAAAGAGTTCTGAGTTGGTTGAAGCATGGACAACATCATTAGACATAACAAAAACTAAACTGGATTCGTCAATCGTAGCAGAACCCAGTGCTTTACAATATTCATTGTTTCAGGATGTGTTCAAAGCTCCCTTCTCTGGTCCTGAAAACCCAAAATTCACGTTCATTGATTTATTTGCCGGTATTGGCGGATTTAGAATGGCGTTGCAGAATCTGGGCGGACAGTGCGTTTTTTCTTCTGAATGGGATGCACAGGCGCAGAAAACATATTACGCCAACTATGGCGAGGTTCCGTTTGGTGATATAACTTCGGAATATACCAAAAAATATATTCCAGATGGATTCGACATTTTGTGTGCGGGGTTCCCGTGTCAGGCGTTCTCACTTGCCGGGAAACGTTTAGGATTTGAGGAAACCAGAGGGACCTTGTTTTTTGATGTGGCAGAAATATTACGTCGAAAACAGCCAAAAGCATTCTTCTTGGAGAATGTTAAGGGGTTGGCGATTCATGACAAAGGCAAAACTCTGAAGACTATCTTAAATACATTGGATGAAGTTGGCTACGTTGTCCCTGACCCCAAAATTGTGAATGCGATGTATTTCGACGTACCGCAGCACAGAGAACGCATATATATTGTTGGATTCAGAAAAGATCTTGGAATAACGAAAGAAGATTTTGAATACCCTGAGCAAAAAGAAGTAACCAAACACTTTATTGACATTCGGGAAAAAGATCCAGTGCCTTCTAAATACTATCTTTCGACAACCTATGTGAATACTCTTATTGCTCACAAAGAACGTCATGCAAGTAAGGGTAACGGATTTGGATATGAAATAATACCGGATGACGGTATTGCTAACGCAATTGTAGTCGGAGGCATGGGAAGGGAGAGAAATATTGTTATTGACAAACGTCAGACTGACCTTACTCCTACTACTCGAATTAAAGGAGAATACAACACTGATGGATGGCGTCGTATGACTCCACGCGAATGGGGGGCTTTACAAGGCTATCCTGTATATGATAACGGTGACGGGGCTCCCGTATTTCAGATACCGGTTGCAGATGCGTCAGCTTATAAACAATTTGGCAACTCTGTAGCCGTTCCCGCAATTCAAGCGACAGCATCACAACTACTAAAAGTTTTATCTGATAAAAAAATACTCTCCTTATAATATGGCAAACAAAGGTGAATGGAGCGAGATTTATGCGTTTTTCAAGTTGCTCGCTGACGGAAAATTGTATTGTGGTGACGGTCATCTGAATCGTTACGACGAGAAGTATTATCCGATATTGGAGATATTCAGGAATGATGCTCCCGACCGAAACGCCTACAAAGTACATTCAGCCAAGAAATCAATTCTTGTTGCTGGTGAAACAATCCATATCGAAATTCCACAAGAACGTTTTCGTATAGAGGCAACAAACCTATTGGACGCAATCAAGAAAATCGGTGGAGGAGAACACGAAGACACTGTGAAATTTATGCAGGAAATTGATTGTGGTCCAATCAAAGCCAAATCAACAGACAAGGCTGATATTCGCATTGTAATCCACAATCTTGCAACAGGTTCCAAGCCAGAACTTGGATATAGTATCAAGTCTAAACTTGGCGGTGATTCTACACTAATAAACTCGAATAAGGACGCATCTAATTTCATCTTCAAAGTTAACGGCATTAACGATGCGCAAATGAAACACATAAATTCATTGGAGAAATTCAAACAGAAGTTTGATTATATAAGAGAAGTCGGCGGGACTTGGAGATTTTCAAAAGTTTCGGGTGAAACTCTCAGAAATAATCTTACTATGCTTGATTTGGGCATGGCTCGTATCATCGCTGAATGTATGGAGAAATACTATACGGGGCAAGGAAGTGAAGTTTCAGTTGCAACCCAGAAAGTTGCGCAAGATGACTCCTTACACATCAATACTACGGAGGGACAGCCAATGTATGCGTACAAAATTAAGCAGTTCCTTTTAGCTTTCGCTCTCGGCATGACAGTGTCTTCTCCGTGGGATGGCTCTTTCAATGCCAATGGAGGGTATATTGTCGTAAAAGAAGACGGTGATGTAATATGTTACCATTTCTTCGACCGCAATGACCTCGAAGAGTACCTCTTCAATAATACCAAGTTTGATACACCCAGCACAACCCGCCATGAATTTGGCAATGTCTATAAAGAAAATAACAACTACTTTATCAAACTTAACCTACAGATTCGTTTTATAAAATAATTTAATAGCATATAAATATGATTATAAAGCGTATTATAGCACGAAATTATCGTACGTTAGAAAACGTGCAAATTGACTTATCTGGATACTATACTGCAATTAGTGGAAAGAACAATGCAGGAAAATCCAATATCATAAGAGCTCTAAGGACAGTCCTTAGCCCGTTCCATAGATTAAGACTTCGTGGAACTTCTATCTTTGGAAATAGTGGTATGGATTGGAAAGATGAAGTAACCAGTTGGAAGAAAGACAGCAAAGAGGAAATCTTTGTGTGTATTGAACTTGAAATTCACAAAGATTGTGATTCTTCAATATATAAGTTTTTTACAGAGTTTATTCTCAAAGACACCTCAGATTTTACTATATCAGAGGTTGAGATTTTAAAGGTAGAATATGCTCGGACACATAAAAACGAGACGACTTATTCAATACATCTTGGGGAAAAAGAGATATTCGATGATTTCCAAAAGAAGGAAGTGTTAAAACGTCTCAGAAATTCGGAGTGTTTAATTTTCCACAATTCTACCAACTATGATTTTAATCCATTTGAGGACAACATGGACAGAATTACCAATTTTATTAGTTCGTCAGATATGGACGCTATTAATAAGAAAAAAGAGGAGTTGGTAAAGATAGTCCAAAAGTCCCTTAAAAGTCATCAGGCCGAGTTAACTAAATTGCTTGGTAATTTGGAAGATAAATATGAGGTTAGCTTCTCGACTCCAGGTCTTAATTTCGAAAGAGAATCAATTGACATATCTCTTAAAGAGAAAGGGGCAGATGTTTCACTTGATGATTGGGGAAGTGGAACAAGAAATAGGACTATGATATTTCTTAGTATTCTGAACGCAAAGAGATTGCAGCAATCTCTATCAGAATCAGATAGAATATCACCTATAGTCGTTATAGAAGAACCAGAATGTTTTTTGCATCCTCAAGCGCAGGCTGAATTTGGCAGAATCTTACAGGATTTAGCGAATCAGTTTAAAATCCAGATTATTACCACAACACATAGTCCATATCTCTTAAGTTTTAAGTCGCCAGAGTCGAACATTCTCATTGACCGCAATACGAAACCTAAGAGTAAGGACACAGCATCGCACATTATAGACACTCATTCTGAAAAGTGGTATGAGCCATTTGCTGTTGCGTTGGGCATTAATCCTACAGATTTTGGTCCCATGAAAGATATTATTTTCAGCAATCATTCCAAAATACTTCTTGTTGAAGGTAGCATTGATAAAGAATATTTAGAATTTTTTCAAAATGCACGTCATGGAGAGAATGCATTATCTTCCGATATTGAAATATTCCCATATGATGGAGCTGATAATGTAAAGAATAATATTCTTATGAATTTTATCCGTAAGAAGTTTGACAAGGTTATTCTTACAGTTGATATCGACAGATTACAAGATGTCAAGAAAGCAGCAAATTCAATAGGATTTAAGGAGAATGTTGATTTCTTTCCCATCGGTAAAAATGAATCTGGTAAAAGATGCATAGAAGGTCTTGTACCTTCTTGTGCATATCAAACATTATCCAGTAAGGAACCCGAATTACTCCAGAAATTGGCGTTAAATGTTGGTCAAGAACAAAAGTCAGCCAAAAGCGAATTTAAAAGAAAATTATTAGAAGAGTTTATACAACTTCCAATATCACCAACTACTCATACAGATTTTTATAACTTGATAAAGAAAATCAACAAAGCCTTCAAATAGTTTAGATAGGAGGTGTATCAAAAAACTCGATTAAAATGTTGCCCACTTCTATAGTTGTCTATTAGAGTACTTTCTTAATATGAGTAATTTTGATACACCTTTTTGTTTAACATCAATGTGAATTGAGGGCATTGGATTACAACCTCATACCTCGTTTACGTTTCTTCTTCCTGCGAAGTATCTCCGCCATTTTCTGATTGGTTTCCGCATCGGCGGCATTGTATGAAGAACCGCCGTTCAGTAGTCCTAATGAACCGCTGAAAAACTCGCCATGTCCTGTGACGGACGGTGTTGGAGTATTCGCCTATCCCAACCCATTGCCTTTTGCAGATGATGCCAGTTCTATGTATTCCTCGCGTCTGTTGCGCTGCAATGCCGCGTCAATCTTGGAATAGCTGAAACGTCTGTCCACCTTGGAACCGTTGAAATGGTAGCCGTTCTTGGTAAATACTACGCCCTGTACCTCGTCCGTCTGCCCCTTGTGCTTGAAATGCACTTCCACTCCCTGACGTTTCAAGTTGGCGGCAAGCACGTTCCAGTTGCCGCACCTGCCGACCTCTGTTTTTATGATGTCGTAAAGCTCATACTTCGGGACATTCAGTAAATGTCCCCAAAAATAAGATGGCATATGAAGTGATTATGGTC
>ERZ780141.211-NODE-211-length-47703-cov-9.057967_pt1 | contig 47703 bp, 38 predicted proteins | sample MGYA00433080_ERZ780141 | MGnify/ENA primary metagenome ERZ780141 (study PRJEB29588, sample SAMEA2154047) | human gut metagenome | biome: human gut; feature: human-associated habitat; material: faeces | place: Denmark | collected 2008/2010 ... | reverse complement strand
AGTGTTTTTCATAGTTTTACCCCGAAATTCGTTGCACTTCTATTTGGACACTGCAAAAAAAGTTGACTTTTGTGCATGTTGAAAATAGTTAGAAAGGAGCACTGGCAAAATTTATATGAAGATTGTTTTGTAACTTTGTAGAAAATAAGATGATATATGATAGAAGAAAAGGCAATATTCAATAGGGCGGAACGACTACTTGGTGGCGAGTATATTGATAGCGTCAAAGATAAGAAGGTGATAGTGTTTGGCGTTGGTGGTGTGGGCAGTTGGTGCGTAGAAGGACTTGTTCGCTCAGGGATACGAAATATTACGATTGTGGATTCGGATGTGGTGTGTGTGACCAATGTGAATCGTCAGTTGATGGCAACCAGCGAGAATATAGGGAAGTCGAAGGTGGAAGAATTGAAATCGCGCCTCCTCTCGATAAATAATAATGCCCAAGTGACTGCTATAAAGAGTGTTTATAATGAACAAACTGCTGAGTCGTTTCATCTTGAGAAATATGACTACATTATAGATTGTATTGATAGTCTGAAGGATAAGGCAAGCCTGATATTAAATGCTTGTAAGACACGGGCTGTGTTTTTCTCATCGATGGGTGCTGCGCTGAAAATTGACCCATTGCGTGTGCGTGTTGCGGAATTTTGGACGGTGCAAGGCTGTCCTTTGGCACGAGCGTTGCGCAAGAAATTTAAATCTTCGGGCATATATCCAAAGCATAAATTTATGTGTGTCTATAGCGATGAATTGCTGACTAACAAGGGTGAGCATGTTGATTGCGGCACATGTCGAAGCAAATGCGCAAAGGCTGAAGCCGAAAGTGAATCAGAAAGCACTGGATTTGTAAAAGGGCAAGTGAATGGTTCGCTGGTGCACATCACTGCGATTTTTGGCATGCAACTTGCTGGTCTTGTGGTGATGGACATTAATAAGAAAATCAAATAAGTATATTGATGATCAAAATTTGAAAAACTATGGTGAAAAAATCACTGTAAGTGTTCAAAAAGTCACGGGAAGGCACAAGGCTGAAAGGTGAAATTAAACGTTTCGGGGTTGATAGTGTCAAACTTGTGAAAAAACAGAATAATCGAAGAAGGGAATTTAAGTGATGAAGACCATAATCAGAAATATTGTTGCGGTTGTGGCATGCACGTCGATGTTGACGAGTTGCAGCATGTGGAACAATGAGACCAATGGTACGGTGCTCGGCGGTCTTGGCGGAGCAATACTCGGTGGAGCTTTGGGCGAAGTGCTTGGCGGGGCTCACGGAAGTGATGTTGGTGCAAATATAGGTGCTGTGATAGGTGCAGCGGCTGGAGCATCAGCAGGTCGTGAAAAAGACCGTCAAGAAGCTTACGAGTATTATTATGGCACGAATAATAACAGAAATGAAGTAAGATATGAGAGCGATTATTCGGAGAACTATCAAAAAGAAAATAGTTATTACGATGAGCAGTCGGGCCTTACTTACGTGAGAATGAATTCTGATTGCGACATATCGTTCTCGTCAAATAGCTCAACGATTACTGGAGGCTCAATAAAGGCTCTTAACAACATATATCGCAAATTGAGGCAGTGTGATTACGACATATACATATACGGAAGCGCCGATTCGTATGAGCACAATGCAAATCAGTTGTCGAATGCTCGTGCCAACAATGTGAAGCGTTGGCTTGTGAATAATGGCATATCCAGCCGAAGGATACATGCTGTGGCATTGGGCAACAGCAATCCTATTGGAAACAATAATACCGAACGAGGTAAGGCGTTGAACAGAAGTGTGGAAATATTTATCACGAAATAATGGCTAAGGTAAATAATAGAGATTGAATAGGCGGTGATGCATCGGTGAGAAGATGTGAGCCGCCTAATTTTTTGAAATTATCATGCCGTAAAAAATTCGGCATTACATAGTTTTTTTGTACTTTTATACCCATTATGAAGAAGTTGTTAGCATTATTGGCAATCGGAGCGTTGGTGACGCAGCCTGTTGCCGCAAAAGGCCTGAAAGGCAAGGTTATATATGTCAATCCGGGACATGGTGCATGGACCACTGGCGACAGACCTACTCCAACAATTAATTATGAGTATATGGATACACTCGGCTTTTTTGAGTCGAAGAGTAATCTTTGGAAAGGTCTTGAGTTGCAGAAAAAACTCGAGGCTGATGGCGCAAAGGTGATAATGAGCCGCACAAGAAATGGCTTCGTGACAAGAGACCTTATGGAAAAAGGCATCGCAAACGAAAACTCATCGCATGGAAAGGCGCTTGAAGGTGCGGCTACCGATCGCGACAGATTGGAGACCGACTGCGACGAATATGGTCAGCAGCAGATTGTCGGGCTCGAAAAGATAGCGTGCCAAGTGGATTCGTTAAAACCTGATTTTTTCATTTCGTTGCATAGCAATGCTTTCCGCAATGGCTCTACGGTAAACTATCTGGTAATATTGTTCCGTGGCGAAACTGGTAAGGCATATCAAGAAGGAAGCGACATAATGGCGAGTGTGGCTTATCCATATATTTGGGATAACCCATTGAACTATTGGAGCAGTTATTCGCCAGAGAAGCCACTTGTGGTAGGCGACATCACATTTATGGGTGGTACACCTCCGGGAACACCGAATAGAATAGGTGTGAATGGATATTATGCAGTGCTGAAGCATCGTGTGCCAGGATATTTGGTGGAAGGTTCGTTCCACACCTATGATCCAGAGCGACAACGCTTGCTTAATCGCGACTATTGCCGTATGGAGGGTGTGCGCTGTTATCGTGGCATCAGAGCCTACTACAACGGAAAGCCAGAGAAAACCGGTTATATAGTTGGTGCTGTGAAAGATGCCGAGGAGAAGATGAATCATCCTCGCTACAGCTACAAAGAGGGGACTGATGACCAATGGAAGCCTATCAACCATGCTATGGTGTATTTGGCAGATAAAGCTGGTCGCCCATTGCGTGCTTACTGCACCGATCAAGAATGGAATGGCGTGTTTGTGTTTGACAACCTTCGTCCGGGTGAATACACTATTCGTTATGAGGCTTATGGCTACACTACAAAAACCGAAAAGGTGAAGGTCGTTGCTGATAAGACTACTTATTTGTTGCCAAAAATGACAAAGAAATAATATATGGAAATTGATGTAAAAGCAAATAAAGAGGAATTTATAAGATTGCTGAAATCTACCGAACGCGAAGGTGTGGAAGATGTGATAGAAGAGCTTGAAAGCCTTGGATTCTTTGAGGCTCCAGCTTCGTGTTCACAACATCTAAACGAGGAGGGTGGCCTTGTGCAACACTCGTTGAATGTGTGCAAGGTGGCGCTGATGCTTCGTGAACAAATGTCGCAGATTGAGAGCGGTCTTGACAAGGAAGTTTCAGAAGATAAGGTGATCATAGCAAGTCTGCTGCACGATGTGTGCAAATCAGATATTTACTTCCGCACTGTGAAGAAGCGCAAAACCAGCATAGGCACATGGGAAGATTGCGAAGGCTATAAAATCAGCTATAAGAATTTCCCTATGGGTCACGGCGAAAAGTCGGTGATAATGCTTATGGGTATGGGATTGGCAATGTATGACGATGAGATGTTGGCAATCAGATGGCATATGGGTGCATGGGACTTGGCGATGCAAAGCAGTGAGGCATGCAAGAACATTGATATTGCCCGCAAGTTGTATCCGCTATGCACCATAATACAGACTGCCGATACGCTTGCTGCAAGCATCATGGAGCGTAAAGATGGTACTTCGGACGACATGTAAGAGAGGAATCTGTATAATATTTGTAATTAGAAATAAAAGAGGACTGACATATCTCGGTGTGTCAGTCCTTTGATTTTTATGATTTATAGAGTGATTGTTGAATCTAACGGTGTGAGTGATGTTGAGTTAGAAGCTTTTGCAGACTTCAAGTCCTTCTGCCACGGCATCGCTGATTTTTTTGTCTATTTCGTTTGGTGTGCTATAGTCAAGATTGTCGGCGGCAATAGTGATAACTTCTCCTAAGCCCCAAAGTGCGCTGATGGCTTTGATATATGGAGTTGCGCCGTCTAATGCGTCGCCAGTGCGCACCTTCATACCGCGAGTGGTGATGTAAAGCACTCTTTCGCAATGGCAAAGCCCCTCGAAATAAGTGCCGTTGTCGCGGAATGTGATGTTGAATAGCGACATGTTTTCGATGAATACTTTGAGAATTGCAGGATAACTCATGTCCCAAAATGGAGCGGCGATTACGATTCTGTCGGCTGCAGCAATCTTCTTAGCCTGCACCACAATCTCAGTCGGCACAAAGCCGCTGAAACGTTCGGCAAGCACTCTGCGTCCTACTGATTGATAGTCTTCACCGTCAAGAGTGATTGTTTCAATCTCATATCGTTTGCCTAATTCAGCCACGATGGGTTTTAGAATTCGTTTGGTTCGAGAATCCTCGTCGCGCATACATACGTCAATTACTATAAGCTTTTGCATTTTTTGTCTCTGATGAGTGATGTTAAGTAATAAGGTCTGGGAGATGGTTTCCCAGACCTTGGATTAATTGTATCAATTATCTGATCGGTGATAGAGTGAACGAGAATGTGCGGTTGGCATAGTGAAGTAGGTATTTGTCGAGAGGAAGGTATCCCCAGCTGTTGATACATCCCAGACCCATGTGCTCGCCGTCGAGAAGAAGATTGGTGTAATCAGCCTTTTCGCATTCAGGGAAGTGGGCATTGCGCTTTTCGTCACCCTCGTCGAGCGATTCTATAGAGTAGTGAAGCGCCGAAGCATAGAATGGCTTTTCTGCTGTGACAAGTAAACCCTTGCCGCCCTTAGTGACCTGTTTCCACCAACGCATTTCGCTCTTTGTCCCTGTCTCTTGTGGACGGATATAAGGATATGCTTGTTCGTCGGCAGTCTGAGTGTATTTGCCGATAAAAGTAGAGTTGTGACGGTCGATATAGTTTTCGATAGGGCCGCGACCATAATATTTGCTGTATTCCATGTGATAAGGCATAGGCAGTTGCATGCCAAAGCGGTACATATCAGAAACCTCAGCGCCAGCCGTTGTGGTCATTGCTTGAGTAACCTTGATTTCGCCGTTGCCGTTGATGGCATAGGTGATAGCAAGTTTTGCGCTTACCTCAGGCATATCGTAGTCGGCAGAAACGGTGATGATGCCGTTGTCGGAGTTGGCTTTGAGATCATTGAGCTTGATTTGTGGGTTTTTCCAAACCTTGTAGCGCTTTTGTAGTCCAGCTCCGTAGTCGTTATCAGTGCCAGCGCGCCAGAAGTTAGGGGTGAGTTGCTTGCCCGACTCAATCAGGTCACGTCCAGCCACACGATAGATAGTTAGGTAGCCATCTGCGCGAGAAAATTCCACATTGAAATCTTCGCCCTTAATGATTAGGTAGTTGTTGTCATTGTCAACCACTTGTGGTGTTTGTCCCTTTGGAGTCAAAGCGAGGGCTTTTGATTTGAACGCTTGAATGGTGTGTTGTTGGCGAGCTACCACTTGACCTGCTGTAATCAAACCGTCGGCTTTTTTCTGGATAAACTCGATGTTGAGTAGGACTTCCTTGCACTTGCAGATGCCGTTGAGGCTGTATGGCAAAGTGTATTCCTTCTTGGCTTGAGGAGCCACCTTCAAATCATCGATAATGCCGCTTTGGATGGCATCACCATTTACGAGGATAGTCCATTGCATGCGATATGCCGATAGATCGACAAAGAAATTCTCATTGATCACAGAAATCTTGCCAGCCTTTAGGTCGATAGGGTCAGTCCAGATGTTTTGGTAGATGTAACCGACTTCGTCCATATGAGGGTTTGGTACGCGGTCAGGGCTGATGAGACCGTTGTCGTTGAAATTACCATCCGTGCCGTCGTAGGCATTGTAGTCGCCACCATAGGTGTAGATTTCCACGCCACTTTTGCCTTTACCACGAAGGCTTTGGTCGACGAAGTCCCAGATGAAACCGCCTTGATACTTAGGGTATTTGCGTACTATGTCCCAGTATTCTTTAAAGCCGCCTTCGGAATTTCCCATAGCGTGAGCATATTCACATTGGATGAGAGGCTTAGTTTTAGTGTCGTCTTCGCAGTATTTCACACAGTCGTCGTAGGTGTAATACATTGGGCAGAAGATGTCGGTATGGTCGTCGAGTTCTGCGCGTTCGTATTGCACTGCACGGCTGCTGTCTTCGCGCTTCACCCAATCATAGCAAGCCTCAAAGTTAGGGCCGTAACCAGCCTCGTTGCCGAGCGACCAGAATATGATAGAAGGGTGATTGAAGCTTCGTTGCACATTGCGCATGTTTCGCTCAAGGTGTGCCAACTTGTAGTTCTCGTCGCGCGCAAGAGTTTCCTCGCCGTAGCCCATACCGTGAGATTCGATATTTGCTTCGGCCACGAGGTAGATGCCATATTCGTCGCAAAGGTTATACCACTCGTTGTCGTCGGGGTAGTGGCAAGTGCGCACGGCATTGATATTGTATTTCTTCATTATCTCAATGTCTTGAATCATGCGTTCGCGAGTGACATAGTATCCGTTGTCAGGATCCATTTCATGGCGGTCAGCACCCTTGAATAGCACAGGTTGACCGTTGACAAGCAATTGAGAATTCTTGATTTCAATCTTGCGGAAACCCACCTTTACTGGAATTACTTCCATTACATTGCCGTTTGATTTTACGGTGAATGTGGCAGTATAGAGGTAGGGAGATTCGGCGCTCCATTTGTGAGGATTGTCAACCTTGATAGAGTGTTTGCCCTTGCCGCAATTTGCAAGCGAAGCAACGCTCTTGCCTGATTTGTCGCTGAGGTCGATGTCTACCTTCACGTTGCTTGTGGTGGATAATTCGATGTTAAGCGAACCGTTTAGATAGTCTGCGTCAAGGTCTGGAGTAACTCTTACATCGTCGAGTTTCGCTTTTGAGTTGCGAGTATAGAGATAGCAATCACGGCCAACGCCCGATAGACGCCAGAAGTCTTGGTCTTCAAGATATGTTCCGTCGCACCAGCGGAAGGTTTGGAAAGCGATAAGGTTTTTGCCCGGCTTGAGGTATGGTGTAAGGTCAAATTCTGCTTCGAGTTTGCTGTCCTCGCTATAACCCACAAATTTGCCATTTACCCAAAGGTAGATGTTGGATGTTACCGATCCGAAATGGGCAATAATTTGTTTGCCCTTCCAAGTAGCTGGAATATCGATAGTGCGGCGATAACTGCCAACATGGTTGTTTTGTATTGGTACAAAAGGCGGGTTGTTGCGGAATTGGTTGCACCAAGCATATCCTACGTTTTTATAAAGAGGGTCGCCGTAGCCATTAAGTTCCCAAATGCCAGGTACGGGCATAGAATCCCAACCTTTATCGTTGAAATCTGTGCGATAAAAATCGGTAGGGCGCATGTCGCTGTCTTTTACCCAATTGAATTTCCAGATGCCGTTGAGCGATAAGAAATTGCTTGATTTGGTTCGGTCGGCAATTTTTGCTGCTTGTTCGCTCTCGAATGCAAAATAGTTGGCATGCATCGGTAGGCGATTTACTTGGTTTACTTTTGGGTCTTGCCACTCTTTGAATGTTTGGGCAGTTGTGTTCACCGCAAAAAACATAGTAAGAGGCAAAACAGATGCTTTGATTAGTCCTTTAATCATTGATGAATTTGGTTTTTATGTTATAAATGTTTGTTTCTCAAATCATTGGTGTGCATTCTCTTCCAAGTGCGGATGCATAGTAGGTTGAGCAACTTTTCCACGAGTATGTTGATGCATAGCAGGCATACCACCACGTTGATGATTGTGCCGTAGGTGAGGGCGTCAATGATAGCCTCGCCAAATGACATTCCTTTTGAGAAATAGTTGAGCGTGAAATATATCACATAGACGATGATAACGATTGTGACGACTACAGTCTTGCCATAGCGGCGATTGTCTTTTGTGAGTTGTTGCCGCAATTCTTCTGCCTCGTCCTGCAAGCGGCGTTCGGTGCGTATTTGCTCCACTTTCTGCTGAAATTCGGGAGAACGGTGTGATGTTATCGCATCGGGATTGATGGCCGCACTTGCCACATCTTTGTCTTCCGCTTCTTCCATATTGCGGAAGTAGCCGATGATGTCGGTATAGCGCTGAGGCTGGAAGAACTTGTCGTTGCTTGTATTCACCAGAAAAGCAAATTTTGTGTCGCCATCTACTCGCATGGCCATCAGAGCCGTGTCAAAGAACACAATGCTAAATCTGTGGTCTTGTGATTTGCTTGATAGTGTGATGGATTTTGCTTTAGGGTCGTATGCCCAAGCGCCTTTGAGCGACTTGCCTTGATATGCAATCATCACGTTGCCGTTAGGCATGAATGTGTATGTCTCTTGCTCGGCATCCTCTGTAAAGGCACGCCAAGGCTTATTGCAAATCAGTTTTTTGATATTACGAAAATCGCTAAAACGGCTATATCGTTCTAAAGAGTCGAAGGTGAATGTTTTCATGACGCCAATTTTGGGTAAATTTACGAAAATTCTTCAAAACGAGAAAATTATTAATGTATTATTGAGTGATTCAAAATTTGGCTTGAGATGATGGGGATTGGGGAAAAAACAAAAAGCAAGGCTTTGATTGCTCAAAGTCTTGCTTTGTTGCCTAGGAAGGACTCGAACCCTCACAGGCGGAACCAGAATCCGAAGTGCTACCATTACACCACTAGGCAATTTTTTGTTTTGCGAATGCAAAGTTATAAAATTATTTTGACAAATAATAGTATTCCGAATAATATGTGCGAAGTTTTTTTCGATAGTGCACCATTTTGCGCTATCGGGTAGAGCCGATGCGATAGCTTTGTAGCTTTGCTTCATTGCTTGTTCCATATCGGTTGTTGGCTCTATCGGCTTGTGTATGGTGAGGATGATCTTGCCAGGATTGATGTAGTAAGAGTCTCTCGACATGATGTTGAAAGAACCGTCGATGGTGACAGGCACGATAGGGCGGTTGAACTCGGTGGCAAGGCGAAAGGCTCCGCGCTTAAATTGCTTTATCTTTCCATCCCTACTTCTTGAGCCCTCTGGGAAAATCACAAGCGACATGCCTTTAGCCAAGCGCTTGCGTGCTGTCTCCATAGTCTTTGCTACGGCTGAAGCCGAAGAGCGGTCTACGAGTATGTGACCGGCTGCTATGCAAGCCCATCCTACGAAGGGAATGTTTTGGAGGCTTTTCTTCATCATCCACTTGAAGTTGTGGTTGAGATAGCCGTAGATTGCAAATATGTCGAATGCACCTTGATGGTTTGCCACGAAAACGTAGGCTGAATCAGGATTGATGTTTTCACGATTTTTCACTTCAACTTTGATAAACAGCATGCGGCACCAGCACTTTGCCCATATTTTTGGCGGATAGTATCCCCACCATTGGTGGCTGAAAAGCGGGCTGCCAATAAGGGTGATTATCGCAGTGATGACAGATAAGCATACCAGTATAGGAAGTGCAAAAATGTATTGGTATATTTTAAATAAAAACTTCATGCGTCTAACAATTTATTTTTGAAAATAATGACAACATTTGGCTGTAGCCCTAACTCAGTTGGGTGATTCTTTCTACAAAATTAGTGAATGAAAAGAAAAAATGCAATATCCAAAGGTGAATATTGCATTTAATAGAGTGTATCGTTAGTGATAAAGCAAATGTTATTTTGCTTTAGCTTCGATTTCTGGAGCGATAAGTTTGTAACCCTTGCCGTGGATGTTTATAATCTCAATAGTAGGGTCGGCCTTGAGGTGCTTACGCAATTTTGTGATGTAAACGTCCATGCTTCGAGCATTGAAGTAGTTGTCGTCGATCCAAATGGTCTTCAAGGCGAAGTTGCGCTCGAGAATCTCGTTGACGTGAGCGCAAAGCAGGCTGAGGAGTTCAGATTCCTTAGTAGTAAGTTTAGTGGCAGTGTCGTCAATCATAAGCACTTGCTTCTGAGTGTCGAAAGTGAACTTGCCAATCTTATACATAGTGATTTCCTTGCCTTTCTTGCCTTTCACGCGACGCAAGATTGCTTCAATACGAAATACGAGTTCTTCCATACTGAAAGGCTTGGTGATATAATCGTCGGCGCCAATCTTGAAGCCTTCGAGGATGTCTTCCTTGAGCGATTTCGCAGTAAGGAATATGATAGGTACATCGCTGATTACGGTGCGTATTTCTTGAGCCAATTGGAAGCCGTCTTTCTTAGGCATCATCACGTCGAGCACGCAAAGATCGTATTTGCCCTTGAGGAATGCTTTGTAGCCACTTTCGCCGTCGGCAAACAAATCGGCATTGAAGCCCTTTGCTTGTAGATACTCACGTAGGAGCATGCCGAGGTTCTCGTCATCTTCACATAGTAGTATTCGAACTCTTTCTTCCATAATCTTTTATTTTATTAGTGGTAATGTAATTATAAAATCTGATCCTTTATTGTATTCGCTTGCCACCTCGATGGTGCCCTTTAGTTCGGTGATCATCTTGTGGACGTATGCCAAGCCGAGGCCGAAGCCTTTCACGTCGTGGCGGTTGCCGGTAGACACGCGATAGAATTTTTCGAAAATGCGTTTTAAATCTTCTTTCTTTATGCCAATGCCGTTATCGCTGATAGTGATTCGAATTTTCTCGTCTACATTGCATGTAGTCACTTTCAGGTGTAGAGGGGTGTCTTCTTTGCGATATTTCACAGCATTGTCAAGCAAGTTGAAAATCACGTTGGTGAAGTGCATCTCATCTACATTGACGATTGGATCTTCGGCATCAAGTTTTGTTTCGATTGAGCCTCCGTATTTTTCTACCTTGATTTTAAAGGTGTGCACCACGTTGTCGATTAGTGCATTTGCATCAACATCCTGCAGCTTGAGGGTCGTTTTTTGGCGGTTGAACATCGACATTTGCAGAACCTTTTCCACCTGGAAGCGAAGGCGCTTAGTCTCGTCGTTGATTACTCCAGAAATGTGTTGTAGCATCGTAGGACTTTTGCGCACGCTGTCGTCGTTGAGCATCTGTGCTGCAAGAGATATGGTGGAAATTGGCGTCTTAAATTCGTGCGTCATGTTGTTGATGAAATCATTTTTCATCTCAGTGAGTCGCTTCTGGCGGAAGGCGATTGTGATAGTGACTATGAATATCACAAGCAAGATGAACGATAGTACAAATGAAGGAATCATGAATTTGATAGATGAGATGATTACATTCTTTTTGGTAGGGAATGTCACCTTCAGATATGTCATTCGTCCGATAGGGTCGTTGGGGAAAAGCACTTGAGTGTAAGTGTTTCTCTCGTCTTGCTTTTCGGCATTAAATGCTGCGGATTTGTATATCAAGCCAGATGTGCGATTTACCAATGCGTATTCAAAAGGCACGTCAAGGCCATTGCTTTGCAACTGCTGAATCAGATATGCCTTTACTGTAGCAGAGTCGGCACGTTCCTCGATAGGGCGGTTGCTTGACTGGCTTAGAATATTTAAAATAACCTCATTAAGGAGACCTTTTTGATAAAGATATTGCCCTTTAAGTGTTTCTTGAACGCTCTGATATTTGTCTTTGAAACTCTTTCCGATTTGCTCTTGGTCGGAATCGGTGTTCTTTACCTTTATACTATTGAGGTTGCCCTTTATGAGAAGTTGTTTTGATCCATCTGTGGTAGGGATTGTATAGGAGAAATCGCTGTTTGTGGTGTTTGGGTAAAGCACTCCAAGGTCAGCAATGTCTTCTTCCAAAAAGAATTTGGTTTCGTCTTGCTCCAATTGTTGCGAGACGCTGTTTAGGCTACGCATCACCGATTCAGAAAACTGGGCGTTGCGCATCTCGATCATATTTTCCATATAGGTGATTTGTACATATATGAAACCTATGAAGGCACTCGCCATCACAATGGTCAAAAGCCAAATTATGGATTTCTTCATATCGTTTGCTCTTCTCGGGTTGTTACAAAATAATTTTGATGTTAATTATATAAGTTTAATAAACTTGTTACTTAGATAACATTTTTTGAAGAATGTTTAATCTAAAGAGGATTTTAATAATATTAAACTAAATATGTTAATTAACAATCAATGCAAATTTAACAAATAAATGTAAATTCAAAAAGTTTTAGTAGGAAAAATGATGAAAAACCAGTGATTTTTTTGAAAATGGTTGTCTGTGGGCTGTAAAATATATGAAATCAGCCATATACGCATTGGATGCGTATATGGCTGTTAACTGAATAATTTTAAATTGTTGTAAGCTTTTTGCGAGATTAATCCTCGTCTTGACTTTCTTCGTAAGCCTTGAGAAGTTTTTCTTGAACGTCGCCAGGAACGAGTTCGTAAGAAGCAAACTTCATAGTGAAAGAAGAGCGTCCACCAGTGATAGAACTCAAAGCGGTAGAGTAGCTTGACATTTCTTTCAAAGGAACTTTCGCAGAAATCTTTTCAAAGCCTTTTTCGCTGGTCATACCCATGATGATTGCGCGGCGTCCTTGCAAGTCGCTCATCACGTCGCCCATGCGGTCGCTTGGCATAAGCACTTCCACGTCGTAGATTGGTTCGAGAACCTTAGGGTTGGCATTCTTAAATGCTTCGCTGAATGCGTGGCGGCCAGCCAAACGGAATGAGATTTCGTTTGAGTCAACTGGGTGCATCTTACCGTCGTAGATACAAACCACTACGTCGCGTGCGTAAGAGCCAGTGAGAGGACCTTGTTCCATGCGGTCCATAATACCCTTAACGATAGCTGGGATAAAGCGTGCATCGATAGCACCACCCACGATACAGTTGTAAACGACGAGTTTGCCACCCCAATCGAGCTTGATTTCTTGGCAGTCCTTCACGTTCATCTTGAATTCTTGTCCACCGAAACGATATGTGTCAGGCTTTGGCATGCCTTCTACGTATGGTTCGATGATCAAGTGAACTTCACCGAATTGGCCAGAACCACCAGATTGCTTCTTGTGACGATAGTCGGCACGAGCTGCCTTAGTGATAGTCTCACGATAAGGAATCTTTGGCTCGAGGTATTCAACTTTAAGCTTCTCGTTATTTTCGATTCTCCATTTGAGAGTGCGCAAGTGGAATTCGCCTTGTCCTGAAACGATGGTTTGCTTGAGCTCCTTAGATTGCTCGATGGTCCAAGTAGGATCTTCTTCGTGCATGCGGGTGAGGATACCAGAAAGCTTTTCAGCATCGGCTTCGTTCTCAGGCTTGATAGCGCGTTGATATTTAGGAGCAGGATATTTGATGAAATCGAAACGTTGTTCGATTGCTTTGTCGTTGAGTGTATTGCCAGTGCGAACGTCCTTCATCTTCACTGTTGCGCCGATATCGCCAGCGCGGAGTTCTTCAACTGGAGTCTTGATTTGACCGCAAACGGCATAGATCTGAGCCAAACGTTCCTTAGAACCGCGGTCGGCATTATTGAGGTCGGCTCCTGCTTTAAGCACACCTTGCATAACTTTGAAGTAAGAAACTTCGCCGATGTGTGGTTCAACAGTTGTCTTGAATACGAACAAGCTTACAGGAGCGTCGTCAACAGGCTTAACTTCTTCGCCATCAGTGTTGAGCACTGGAGGCATTTCGTTAACGAAAGGCACTACGTTGCCAAGGAATTCCATCATGCGGCGAACGCCCATGTCCTTGAGTGCGCTTACGCAGAATACAGGATAAATGCTGCGGTCGATAAGACCCTTGCGGATGCCTTCACGCATTTCGTCTTCGGTGAGAGTGCCTTGATCGAAGAATTTGTCCATAAGGCCTTCGTCGTTTTCGGCAGCAGCTTCCACCAATTTTGCGTTTAATTCTTTCGCTTTTTCAAGCTCTTCGGCAGGGATTTCGCTGATGGTAGGAACGCCACCTTCAGGACCCCACTCGTATTTCTTCATCAAAAGCACGTCGATAAAGGCATTGAAGCCAGGACCTGCATTGATAGGGTATTGCACAGGAGTTACACGAGGACCGAAAGTCTCACGGAGTTGTGACAAAGTGTTTTCGAAGTCAGCCTTTTCGCCATCGAGTTGGTTAACGGCGAACATAACAGGCTTGTTAACGTCTTCAGTAGTGCGGAAGATGTTTTGAGTACCTACTTCCACGCCATATTGGGCATCCACTAATATAACGCCGCAGTCGGTGACGTTGAGAGCTGTGATAGCATTACCAACAAAGTCGTCACTACCTGGGCAGTCGATTACATTTAACTTCTTATTTAAGAATTCTGCATAGAACACAGTAGAGAACACTGAGTAGCCATATTCCTTTTCAACTGGGAAATAGTCGCAAACGGTGTTTCCGGCATCGATAGTACCTCTGCGTTTTATAACTCCACACTCCAGAAGCATTGCTTCAGCGAGTGTGGTTTTACCTGAGCCTTTGCTGCCAAGTAGGGCAATGTTCTTGATTTCGTTTGATTTATAAACTTTCATGTTATTTATAAATTGAGGTTAATGTATTGGTATTTAGTTTCTTTGCTGTATGTGCTATGCGCACAATAGCTAATTTTGTTGTTTTTTGTTTCTATGTTGTCAATCAATGCATCATTGCGGTATTTGCTTTTTGCTATTGATAACATCACAAATATAATAATGTTTTGTCAATTATTTTAATATTTACTATCAAAAAAATTAAAAATATGGTAAACAAAGTTTCAAAACACACTTAATTGTTTGCTAAAAGTGCTATTTGTGATATGATTTAACTCAAAAGCGGGGTGAAATGGAAATCTGTTTTATGGCAATGTTGGTATAATTGAGTAATTTTGTATGCGAATTTTTATATATACGGTGGATAATGGCAGGCATATACATTCATATTCCTTTTTGTAAACGACGTTGTACCTATTGCGACTTTTATTCTGTGGTTAATACTGCGTATGCCGACAGATATGTGGATGCTATAATCGGTGAATTGTCGATAAGGAAAAATGAAATCTCCCTTGATGACGTGCGTACTATATATATAGGTGGTGGCACGCCATCGGTGCTGACTGCAGATCAGTTGGGCCAGTTATTGGCGGGAATCAAGAAAATGGTGGATTTCAATCGCGTCCTCGAAGTGACTATTGAGGTTAACCCCGATGATGTGACAGAGGAATATATGTATAATGTTAAGCAATGCGGCGTAAATCGGGTGAGCATTGGCATACAGTCGTTTGTTGATTCGGAATTAAAGGCCGTTAATCGTCGCCATAATGCACAGGGGGCCGTGGAAGCCGTTGCGAGGATTAAGCGCGCGGGCATTGATAACATAAGTATCGATTTGATATATGGACTGCCTGAGCAAACCATCGATACTTGGCGTCACTCAATTGACTGTGCTATTGGGCTTGGTGTGAATCATATCAGTGCCTATTGCCTGAGTTATGAAGAGGGCACGGCCTTGACTAAACTGCGCGATATGGGTAAAATCAGAGAAGCTGATGATGATATGTGTGTGATGATGTATGATGAATTATGCAGCAGATTGTCTACGGCCGGATATGATCATTACGAGATTTCTAATTTTGCGTTGCCTGAGATGTATTCAAAGCACAATTCAAGTTATTGGAATGGTTCGCCATACCTTGGACTTGGTGCTGCTGCGCATAGTTATGATGGCATGGTGCGCCGGTATAATCCGCAAAATATTAAGCAGTATTTAGACGATATAGAACAAGGAATCGCTGCTTTTGAGGAGGAGCAAGAACTTTGGTGGCAACGTTATAATGAGACTGTTATGGTGAGATTGCGCACGAGATGGGGTGTAAGTCTGTCGGAAATCACTCGCGAGTATGGTGATGCTATGGCTAAGCGTTTTGCTGAAATATCACAACAGTTTGTATTATCGTCCATGATGGAGCGAGATGGTGATGATATCTATCGGCTTACGCGCGGAGGCGTGATGATGTCGGATGCTATAATCCGCGAATTGATGTATGTAGAGGATGAAGATTGATTTCCTCGGCTATTCGTGGTGATATGGTTCGCCATTAAGAATAGTCATTGCTCGATATAATTGCTCTGTGAAAATCAGGCGAATCATTTCGTGAGAAAATGTCATTTTTGAAAGCGAGATTTTCTCGTTTGCGCGAGCGTAGACGTCTTCGTCGAATCCATAAGGGCCACCAACCACGAAAACAAGGCGTTTGCTTACCGTAGTCATTTTCTTGTCGATATAGCGAGAGAAATCCATCGAGGTGAATTCTTTGCCATGCTCGTCGAGCAGTACCACATAGTCGCTCTTGTCGATTGCTGCAAGTATGTTTTTGCTTTCTTGCTTTTTCTGTTGTGCTTCGGTGAGATTTTTTGTGCTTTTTGCGTCGGCTATATATTGTATGTTGAAAGGTAGATAGTGGCTTAGACGATTGGTGTAATCATCTATTCCTTGTTTGAGGTATCCTCCTGAAATTTTGCCTACTACGGCAAGAGTAATCTTCATATTTTTGATTTTTTGTTGTGATTAATGAGCAATGTTTCTTCCAAGCAAAACCATCAGTATACCTAAGATTATGCTAAGGCTTAGGTAGCACGCTGCGCACATCCAATGGCGCGATTGGGTGAGGATATGCATTTCGTTGGAGAATGTAGAGAAAGTGGTGAAACCTCCGCAGAAACCAGTGATGAGTAGTATGTTTAGGTGTTGCGACAGGATGTTGCTGCGCTGAGCAAGTCCGAAAAGCAGCCCGATTAATAAGCAGCCAATCATATTGACCAAGAATGTGCCGATTGGGAAAGGTGAGATTGTCCAACCAGCAGTGAGACGGCTTACCAAGTATCTACCGCAAGTGCCTAAAAATCCTCCTGCACCAGCTATAAGCATCGATTTTATCATATATTTTGCGCGTTTCAATAAACCCAAATCGGTCATTAGGACGTATATTTGAAATTATTTCTACTGCTTGGAGTCTTTCGGTTTTTATAAGGCATCTTTTGGTTGTTTTTAACTCGCAATAGCTTGCTATTACACATTAAAAAACAATTAAAATCTGCACTTCTAAAATTCCGAAATCCATCCAACCCCTAATGCCCGAATTGGGATAAGATTCGGTTGCAAAATTAATAAAAAATGCCTTGAGCGACAAATTCGCCCAAGGCAATGCTATTTAAAAAAGGATAATGTAGCGTAGTGAATTAGATTACACCTTGAGCCATCATAGCGTGTGCAACCTTCATGAAGCCAGCAATGTTAGCACCCTTCATGTAGTTGATGTAACCGTCTTCTTCGGTACCATACTTCAAGCATTGAGTATGGATATCGTTCATGATAGTGTGGAGACGTTCGTCAACTTCTTCTTCAGTCCAAGAAAGGTGAAGAGCGTTTTGGCTCATTTCAAGACCAGAAGTAGCAACACCACCAGCGTTGACAGCCTTACCAGGACCGTAAGGAATCTTAGCATTGATGAATGTATCGATAGCTTCAGGAGTACATCCCATGTTAGAAACTTCACCTACCATTGTAACGCCGTTCTTAACAAGGTTTTCTGCGTCTTCCTTACCGAGCTCGTTTTGAGTAGCGCAAGGCATAGCGATGTCAACCTTGACTTCCCAAGGCTTACGGCCAGGGATGAATGTAGCGCCAGGGAACTTCTTCGCGTATGGAGCAACGATGTCTTCGCCAGAAGCGCGGAGTTGAAGCATATAATCGATCTTTTCGCCAGAGATGCCGTCTGGGTCGTAAACATAACCGTCAGGACCAGAGATGGTAACAACCTTAGCGCCAAGTTGAGTAGCCTTAAGAGCAGCACCCCAAGCCACGTTGCCGAAGCCAGAGATAGCTACAGTCTTGCCTGCGAAGTCAGTGCCCATAGTCTTGAGCATATTGCGTACGAAATAGCAAGCGCCGAAACCTGTTGCTTCAGGACGAATCTTAGAACCACCGAATTCAAGGCCCTTGCCAGTGAATGTACCAGTGTGTTCGCGAGCGAGTTTCTTATACATGCCGAACATATAGCCAACTTCACGGCCACCTACGCCGATGTCACCAGCTGGAACGTCGCGGTCTGGACCGAGGTTGCGCCACAATTCGAGGATGAAAGCTTGGCAGAAACGCATGATTTCGCCGTCGCTCTTACCGCGTGGGCTGAAGTCAGAACCACCCTTACCACCGCCCATAGGCAATGTAGTAAGTGCATTCTTAAATGTTTGTTCGAAACCTAAGAATTTCAATATTGAAAGGTTGACAGATGCGTGGAAGCGGATACCACCTTTATACGGGCCGATAGCGTTGTTGAATTGAACGCGATAGCCAAGGTTTGTTTGCACTTCTCCCTTATCGTCTACCCAAGATACACGGAAAGTGAAGATACGGTCTGGCTCAACCATTCTTTCAATGATTTTAGCCTTTTCAAACTCTGGATGTTGGTTGTAAACATCTTGAACTGACAAGAGAACTTCTCTCACGGCTTGAAGGTATTCCTTTTCGCCTGGGTGCTTAGCTTCGAGGTTGCTAAGAATTTCGTTAACATTCATGATATATGAAAAATTTAAAAGTAGTTTAGTTCGTTTATTTTGGTCTTATGTAAGTGTCGATTATGGCATTCACTTTAAACCTTTTTACATTGCAAATATAAAGCATATTTACCTAACTAGGGCATATTTTTCAATTATTCTTTGCAAAAGAATTGCAAAACTTTGTTAAATCTATAACAAAATGATAGTTTTTAGTCGATTATGACGGTGGGGTTAGTGTTCGTGATGAGAAGGAAATCGAAAAGATTGTGGTGCCTGAAATTTTGAGTTTTTGTGGGCGATTATGTGAAACACAGATACTTTATAGACGCTGTATTATAATGTGTATATTTGGCATACGATTTGCTATAATAAAGATAGTTGTATAACTTTGCAACGATTTTTAAGTTAGAAAGCAGAAAAGAATGAAGCATTTTAAAGATTTTGATTATATGCAAGAGGAAGAAACATCACATATAATGCCTATTTTCACCGAGATAAAGAGTGAAGAAGGAGAGGGTAATGAGAAATTGCTTGATGAGAACGATTTGCCAATACTTGCCCTACGCAATATGGTGCTTTTCCCGGGTATCACTATGCCAGTGGCAATAGGCCGAAGCAAATCGTTGGCATTGGTCAAGGCAGCCCAGAAGGAAAACTCGCTGATTGGCGTGGTGTGCCAATATGATTATACTACCGATGATCCTACGCAAAGCGATTTGTATAGTGTGGGCGTGGTGGCCGAAATACTCAAGGTGCTTGAGTTGCCTGATAGTACCACTAATGTGATATTGCAGGGTAAGGGCCGCTTTAAACTGAATAAGATCACCCAGACTATACCTTATAATAGAGGTGTGGTGACGTTGCTTGATGATTTTGTGCCACAGCAGGGCGATGCTGAATTTGAGGCATTGGTGTCGTCGCTTAAGGATTTAACTTTCGATATGCTGAAAAAGCTGGGCGATGGCGCACGTGAGATGACCTTTGCTGTGAAGAATATCTCAGATTCTGCCTATTTGGTTAACTTCTTGTGCTGCAATACTCCAATTGACCCTGATATGAAGCAGCAGATGCTCGAAGAGGAGAATATGAAGAAGCGCAGTTTTCTGTTGTATAAGGTCTTGACCAAAGAGGCTCAGTTGATAGATCTGAAGGCGCAGATCCAAAATAAAACTCGTGAAGACCTTTCGCAACAACAACGTGAGCATTTCTTGCAACAACAGATACGCACTATTCAGGATGAACTTGGTACAGGAGATTTTGATGATATAGAAAATTTCCAAGAACGTGCGAAGAAGAAGAAATGGAATGAAAGCACGAAGAACCATTTCCAAAAAGAACTGAAGAAGTTGGAGCGCCTTAATCCGCAATCTCCAGATTATTCGGTGCAATATACTTATCTCGACCAATTGCTCAACCTGCCGTGGAATGTATTCACACACGACAGTTTCAATCTGAAAAAGGTTGAAGGTAAGCTTAATCGCGACCATTATGGCCTTGAGAATGTGAAAGACCGCATTCTTGAGCATTTGGCTGTATTGAAGTTGCGTGGCGATATGAAGTCGCCAATCATCTGCCTTTATGGACCTCCAGGGGTGGGTAAGACCTCGCTCGGACGTTCGATAGCGGAAGCCCTTAACAGAAAGTATGCCCGCATTTCGCTTGGCGGTTTGCATGACGAGGCTGAGATCAGAGGTCACAGACGAACATATATTGGGGCTATGCCCGGTAGAATTATGGAGGCTTTGGCTAAATGCGAAAGCTCTAATCCAGTGTTTGTCCTTGATGAGATTGATAAGATCGGTCAGGATTTCAAGGGCGATCCTGCTTCGGCATTGCTTGAGGTGCTCGACCCAGAACAAAACTGCCATTTCCATGACAATTATATAGATGTGGATTATGATTTGTCGAATGTGCTGTTTATAGCAACAGCCAATTCGCTCAGTACGATTTCGCAGCCATTGCTCGACCGTATGGAAATCATTGAAATCAATGGTTATATACAAGAGGAAAAGGTGGAAATCGCTCGTAAACACTTGTTGCCAAAACAGTTGAAAGAAAACGGCTTTGCAAAGGGCGAGATTTCGTTTACCAAGCCTGCTCTGATGAAGATTGTGGAAAGCTATACACGCGAGTCGGGTGTGCGCGAATTGGATAAGAAAATCGCTAAGGTGCTTCGTAAACTTGCCCGTATAAAGGCTATAGGTGAGGAAGATTATCCAAAGACAATCACTATAGACAACCTTAAGGATTATCTTGGTCAAGACGACTATACTCGTGATCGCTACGAAGGCAATGAGTTTGCCGGAGTCGTTACCGGACTTGCATGGACAGCAGTGGGTGGCGAAATACTATATGTGGAATCGTCGTTGTCGAAGGGTAAGGGAGAAAAACTCACCCTAACAGGAAATCTTGGCGATGTGATGAAAGAATCGGCAGTGATAGCAATGCAGTATCTGAAGTCGCATAGTGATCTGCTTGGCGTTGATTACGAATTGTTTGATAAATATAATGTGCATATCCACGTTCCAGAGGGTGCCATACCAAAGGATGGTCCGTCGGCTGGTGTTACAATGGTGACATCGTTGGCATCATCGTTCACACAACGTAAGGTGCGCGATCATTTGGCAATGACGGGCGAAATCACATTGCGTGGCAAGGTGCTTCCTGTTGGTGGAATCAAGGAAAAAATCCTCGCAGCTAAGCGTGCAGGTATTACCGATATCATGCTTTGCCGTGAGAACAAAAAGGATATCGATGAGATTAAGGATACGTATGTTAGTGGATTGACATTCCACTATGTGGATACGGTGAAAGATGTGCTTGATTTCGCTTTGCTCGATGAGAAAGTGAAAGATGCAATAGACTTGTAAAAAATAAAATATACTTAGATAATTAGGGGTGGAACAAAGTTCCGCCCCTAATGCGTTTTGGTTAAGTTATCGTGATGTGTTATTTTTTCTTTGATGATATTGGCATTCTTGTCCAGATGAAGCGCGGAACCATTCTCCAAAGGGCAACCAATAGGCGATAGCGCCAATCGATTGTGGCTACGCTGCGTCCGGCTAACACGGCTTTTACTGCATAGTGTGCCACGTCGGTCTTGTTGAGAAGCATGGGATATTTAGCGCCGTCGTTGAGCAGATCGGTGGCAACGAAACCTGGGCGAATATCGGTAAAGCCTATTTTCACTCCACGGATAGAAGCCAATTGCGCGAGCGCTTCGAGATAGGTGTTTTGGTAAGCTTTAGATGCTGAATATGCAGGAGCGGCGCCAAGACCCTTTGTGCCGGCTATAGAACTGATGGCAGCGATATGTCCGTGACCGATGCTCACGAAATAGTCAAAAACGGTGTCGATGATTCTTGTGAAACCAAGAACGTTGGTGACTGTAGTAGAGGTTTCCTTGCCAGAGTCAAGGTCGACATTCTGAAACCCAATGCCAGAACTATGAAAATAAAGGTCGATGCCGCCAAGTCGAGCTATTAGTTGATGTAAAAGGTCGGGCGCATCGTCGGAGTTGAGGTCAATCACTTGATAATCTACGATGCCTTCGGTGGAGTGCATGGTGTCGATAAGCAGATTCTCTCTGCGTCCTGCGATGCCCACTTCATATCCGTTTTGGGCAAGAATGATTGCCACTTCTTTGCCGATGCCCGATGTGGCACCCATTACGATTGCGCGTTTTTTGGAGTCCATTTATTATTAATGATAATACTGTGGGCAAAGGTAATGAAATATTAGGCAATCTCACAAGTGTTTCGCGGCATGAAAGAATAGAGAGAGCTATTAAATGCTCGAATATTAATGAAAATAAATGGTTTTGCTATGAATAATTAAGATTTGTGAGGAAAACAAAATGTTTTTTTCTTAAATTTGTGGATTGGAAAATCAAGTAATACAATCAAAATAATTTAAAAATGGCAGAAACAATCAAAAAAACTCTTCGCGACTCTGCGGCCAATCGTTGGCTCGTGTTGTTGCTATTGGCATTCGCCATGTTCTGTTCATATATCTTTATGGACATCCTTTCTCCTATTAAAGACCTCATGCTCTCGGAGCGAGGTTGGGATTCAACAGCATTCGGTACGATGCAAGGATCGGAAACATTCCTTAATGTGTTTGTGTTCTTCCTGATTTTTGCTGGTATCATCCTCGACAAGATGGGCGTGCGTTTCACAGCGCTTCTTTCGGGAGCAGTAATGCTTATTGGTGCAACTATCAACTGGTATGCTGTGACAGATATGTTTGTTGGTAGTAGCCTTGAAGTTTGGTTCACTAACCACCTAAATTACATTCCTGGTTTCGACGAATTGGGCATATCTCCATTCTATGAAGGCATGCCAGCTTCAGCCAAGTTCTCAGCTGTGGGCTTTATGATTTTTGGCTGCGGTGTGGAAATGGCAGGTATCACAGTTAGCCGTGGTATTGTAAAGTGGTTTAAGGGTCAGGAGATGGCGCTTGCAATGGGTTCTGAAATGGCACTTGCTCGCCTTGGCGTTGCCACATGTATGATTTTCTCGCCAGTGATTGCTAATATGGGTGGCAAGATCGACGTTTCTCGCTCAGTAGCATTTGGTGTGCTCCTATTGTTGATTGCCCTTATTATGTTTATTGTGTACTTCTTTATGGATCGCAAACTTGATGCTCAAACAGGCGAGGCAGAAGAAAAGGACGACCCATTCCAAATCTCAGACCTTGGTCAGATTCTTTCAAGTAGCGGATTCTGGTTGGTGGCATTGCTTTGTGTGCTTTATTACTCTGCAATTTTCCCATTCCAAAAGTATGCTGTAAATATGCTTCAATGCAACCTTACATTTAATGAGATTGCTCCAGATTCGTTCTGGGCAAGTGAAACCGTTGCATATATTCAATATGTGATAATGATTGTGGTTGCTGTAGCATCTTTTGCAAGCAACTTCATGAAGAATAAGAAGAACGAAATCCTTTGGACATTGGTGGCAGTGGTGTCGCTCGTAGCATATTGCTATATGGGCTACGAACGTCAGAGTGCAAGCGCTGTGTTTGCGGTGTTCCCATTGCTCGCAGTGGCTATTACTCCTAAGCTTGGTAAATATGTCGACCACAAGGGTAAGGCAGCGTCGATGCTCGTATTCGGTTCGTTGCTTCTCATTGCATGTCACTTGACATTTGCCTTTATCCTTCCGTTGTTTAAGGGTAGTGCAATGGGCGGTTTCATTATGGCATACGCTACAATCCTTGTGCTTGGTGCATCGTTCTCTCTTGTGCCAGCATCATTGTGGCCAAGTGTTCCAAAGTTGGTTGATGCAAAGATTATCGGTAGTGCATACGCTCTTATTTTCTGGATTCAAAACATTGGCCTTTGGTTGTTCCCAATGCTTATCGGTAAGGTGCTCGACAAGACAAACCCTGACATCGTAGCAGGACTCGAATCTGGCACAATCTCCGCTCAAGAAGCAGCCGTATCATACAACTATACAGCTCCGCTTGTGATGCTTGCATGCCTTGGTGTGGCAGCGTTGTTGCTCGGCTTCGTATTGAAGGTGGTAGATAAGAAGAAGGGCTTGGGCCTCGAAGAACCAAATATCAAAGATTGAAATTGAATATCTGATATAGCGATAAAGAAAAAAATTATCGGGGTGGTTGAAGTGATGATTCAGCCACCCCGATTTTGCATGATTTAATTCTGTTTGTGCACAAATGATAGTAATATGCTGCGCAACGATATGTTTTTTGTGCAATGCGCGTTATTTTTTGACATTAATATTCTTTGTTTATCCAAATAATAGATTATATTTGCAAGCACATAATATTAAATGTATTCTAATATGAAGAAGCACAATTTTTATGCTGGCCCATCAATTCTAAGTGAATATACACTTAAGAATACAGCGGCAGCAATAGAGAATTTCGCAGGCATGGGCCTGTCAATTCTAGAGATCTCACACCGTAGCAAAGAATTTACGGCAGTTATCGAAGAGGCTGAAGCGTTGTTTAAGGAGCTGTTGAATATCCCTGACGGATACCGCGTGCTTTTCCTTGGAGGCGGCGCAAGTATGCAATTCTGCATGGTGCCTTTCAATCTGTTAAAGAAAAAAGCGTCTTATCTTGACACCGGTACATGGTCAAGCAAAGCTATTAAGGAAGCTAAGTTGTTTGGCGAAGTAAAGGTGGTGGCATCTTCAAAAGATGAGAACTATACATATGTTCCTAAAGACTATGTTGTTGACGATGATTCGGACTACTTCCACATCACAACCAACAATACAATCTATGGTACTGAGATTCGCAAGGATTTAGACGTGAATGTGCCATTGGTTGCCGATATGTCGAGTGATATTTTCTCTCGTCCAATCGACATCAAAAAGTATGACTTGATTTATGGTGGTGCTCAAAAGAATCTTGCTCCTGCAGGTGTTACATTTGTGATTGTTAAGGAAGAAGCGCTTGGCAAGGTTGACCGCGCAATCCCAACAATGCTTGATTACCGCACACACATCAGCAAGGGCTCGATGTTTAATACTCCTCCTGTATTGCCTATCTACTCTGCTTTGCAGACATTGAAATGGTATAAGGAATTGGGTGGCGTTGAAGCAATGCAAAAACTTGACGAAGCTAAGGCTCAAAAGTTGTATAATGCAATCGACGAAAGTAAGATTTTCCGAGGAACAGTTCGCCCAGAAGATCGCTCAATCATGAACGTTTGCTTCGTGATGAACGACGAATATAAGGAACTTGAAAAAGACTTTATTGACTTTGCTGGCACTAAGGGTATCGTTGGTATTAAGGGGCACCGCAGTGTGGGTGGCTTCAGAGCATCTCTTTACAACGCGCTTCCAGAATCGAGCGTTGATGTGCTGATTGCAGCAATGAAGGAATTTGAAAATAAACTTTGATAACTAATTGACACTATAGATATGAAAATATTAGTTGCAACAGAAAAGCCTTTTGCTGCTGCTGCAGTAGATGGCATCCGTGAAGTGGTAGAAGCTGCCGGTCACACTCTCGCATTGCTTGAGAAGGGTACAAAAGCCGATCTCGTTGAGCAAGTGAAAGATGCAGCGGGTCTAATAGTGCGTAGTGACATTGTTGACAAGGAAGTTTTCGACGCAGCCAAGGAACTGAAAGTTGTGGTTCGTGCTGGTGCTGGCTATGACAATATTGATTTGGCAGAAGCTACAGCACATGGTGTGTGTGTGATGAATACCCCTGGACAAAACTCAAATGCTGTGGCTGAACTTGTGTTTGGTATGGCAGTGTTGATGGTGAGAAACCGCTATAATGGCAAATCAGGTAGCGAATTGAAGGGTAAGACTCTTGGTATACATGCTTTCGGACAAGTAGGAAGAAATGTCGCTCGCATCGCTGAAGGATTCGGCATGAAGGTTTCTGCACTTGACCCATGGGTGAAAGACGAGGACATGATCGCAGCGGGTGTAACACCAGTGCACAGTGTTGAGGAATTGTATCGAAACAACGAATTTGTATCTCTCCATATTCCTGCAACTGCAGAGACAAAGAAGTCTGTAAACAAATCACTTATTGAACTTATGCCTATGGGCGGCATCCTTATCAATACAGCTCGTAAGGAAGTGATTGACGAGGCGAGTCTCGACGAAGCATTGCAAGAACGCCAAGATATTCGCTATATTGCAGACGTTAAGCCAGATAATGCCGAAGATTTGGTGGAAAAATATGGTGATCGCGTGTTCTTTACACCTAAGAAAATGGGTGCTCAAACAGCGGAAGCAAACATCAATGCAGGTATTGCTGCAGCCAATCAGGTAGTAGCTAACTTGAAGGATGGTTGGAACAAGTTCCAAGTGAACAAGTGATATGAAAATTTGATATAAATTTAGAATTGAAATGTCTAATATGGGGTGGTCGACTTAATGGGTTGACCACCCCTGATTTGTTTTAGTCATAGGGCTAAAATGTTCTTGGCGCGAGAAAAGATGATACAAATGATTGGCTTGGCGCGTGTTGGCGCATTACAGAAATGGAAAAATGGGGTTGTTTATTTCTCTAATTTTCATTATCTTTGCGGTCATTAAAAATTGTGATATATAAATCGTTTCATAGTAGGATATGAACAGTAAATACAAGGAATATAGCAAGTTTAACCTATCGGAGGTTAATAAAGAAGTCTTGAAAAAATGGGACGCAGAGGATGTGTTCGCAGAAAGTATCAAAGTACGTGAGGGTGCGCCTTCATTTGTGTTTTTTGAAGGTCCGCCATCGGCAAACGGTATGCCTGGTATTCATCACGTTATGGCTCGTACGATAAAGGATATTATTTGCCGCTACAAGACAATGCAAGGCTACCAGGTGATGCGTAAAGCAGGCTGGGATACCCACGGACTTCCAGTGGAACTCGGTGTGGAAAAAGCCCTCGGCATCACTAAAGAAGATATCGGAAAGAAGATTTCAGTGGATGAGTATAATGCAGCATGCCGCCGCGAAGTGATGAAATATACTAAGGAGTGGACCGACTTAACTCATAAGATGGGTTATTGGGTGGACCTTGAGCATCCTTATATCACTTATGAAAATAGTTATATCGAAACACTTTGGTGGCTTTTGAAGCAATTGTATAACAAGGGATTGCTTTACAAAGGCTACACTATTCAACCATATTCACCAGCCGCTGGTACTGGTCTTAGTTCGCATGAGCTTAATCAACCTGGTTGCTATCGCGACGTGAAGGACACTACCGTCACTGCAACATTTAAGGTTGTGGATAATGGAAATGCTTTGATAGAGAAGATTAAGCAAAGTGCAGATGCTGCTTTTGCGGATGAAATAAACATCATCGCATGGACAACAACTCCTTGGACCTTGCCATCAAACACTGCGCTTTGTGTGGGCCCAAAGATTGAATGCGTTGCTGTGGAAAGCTACAACCCATATACTGGCAAGCCTGGTGTATTCATTATGGCTAAACCTCGCTTGAACGCTTATTTTGCTGCAGAAGGAGCAGAATTGCCACTTGATGCATTTGAGCAAGGCAAGAAGGTGTTGCCATATAAGGTGATTGCTGAATTTACTGGTGCTGATATGGTTGGCATAAAGTATGAGCAATTGTTCCCATGGGTAAAACCTATCGAGAAAGATGGCGACAGCTTTGTGGTTAAGCAAGATGACGCCTTCCGCGTAATCCCAGGCGACTATGTGACAACCGAAGATGGTACAGGTATCGTTCACATTGCGCCAACATTTGGTGCTGACGACGCTCAAGTGGCAAAGGCCGCTGGTATACCATCGCTGTTTATGCTCAACAAGAAGGGCGAAACTCGTCCAATGGTTGACTTCTCGGGTAAATATTGGTTGGTAGAAGACCTCGATGAGAAGTTTGTGGCAGAATGCGTGAATCAAGAATTGTATGGCGAGTATGCTGGCGCATACGTTAAGAATGCATACGATCCAAAATATAATGAAGGCGGTAAGTACGACGAAAAGGCTGCATCAAAAGATGAAGACCTCAACATAGTGCTTTGCATGAAGATGAAACAAGCTGGCACTGCGTTTAAGATTGAAAAGCATGTTCACAACTATCCTCACTGCTGGCGTACTGATAAGCCAATCTTGTATTATCCGTTGGATAGCTGGTTTATCAAGTCGACTGCTTGCAAAGACCGCATGGTTGAATTGAATAAGACTATCAAGTGGAAGCCTGAACATACTGGAACCGGACGTTTCGGTAAATGGCTTGAAAACTTGAACGACTGGAACTTGAGCCGTAGTCGCTATTGGGGTACTCCATTGCCAATTTGGCGTAGCGAAGATGGCGAAGAAAAGTGCATCGGTAGCGTGGCTGAGCTATATGACGAAATCGAAAAGTCCGTTGCTGCTGGTGTGATGAAGAGCAACCCATACAAAGATAAGAACTTTGTGCCTGGCGATTATAGCAAGGCTAATTATGATAAGATTGACTTGCACCGCCCATATGTTGATGACATCGTGCTTGTTTCAGAAAGCGGCAAGCCAATGAAGCGCGAATTGGACTTGATCGACGTATGGTTTGATTCGGGTGCAATGCCATATGCACAAATCCACTATCCATTCGAAAACAAAGAGGCTTTGGATAACCGTGTTGTATATCCAGCCGACTTTATCGCAGAAGGTGTTGACCAAACACGCGGTTGGTTCTTCACATTGCATGCTATTGGCACAATGGTGTTTGATAGTGTTGCGTATAAGTCTGTGATTTCAAATGGTCTGGTGCTTGACAAGAATGGCGCTAAAATGAGTAAGCGCCTTGGCAATGCTGTTGACCCATTTGGCGCAATTGAGAAGTATGGTATCGACCCATTGCGTTGGTATATGATATCTAACTCATCGCCTTGGGACAACTTGAAGTTTGACACCGATGGTGTGGAGGAAGTTAGCCGTAAGTTCTTCGGAACTCTCTATAACACATATTCATTCTTCGCGCTTTATGCCAATGTTGATGGCTTTGACAATTCATTGCCACAGGTTGCATTTGAGAAGCGTCCTGAAATCGACCGTTGGATTTTGTCGTTGCTCAACTCACTCATTAAGGAAGTGAAGAAGCAGTTGGATGATTATGAACCAACCAAGGCAGCTCGTGCTATACAAGATTTTGTTGGCGATAACTTGAGCAACTGGTATGTACGTCTTAACCGCAAACGTTTCTGGGGCGGTGAAATGAATGAAGACAAATTGTCGGCTTATCAGACCTTGTATCAATGTCTTGAGACAATCTCATTGTTGATTGCTCCGGTATCTCCATTCTTTGCCGATCAGTTGTATCGCGATTTGACATTGGTAACAAAGGGCAATACAAAGTCGGTTCACTTGGCTGAATATCCAGTAGCTGATGAAAGCGTAATCAACATTCTGCTTGAAGAGCAGATGAAGGTGGCACAAGACATCACTTCGATGGTGCTTTCTCTTCGCCGCAAGAGCAACATCAAGGTGCGTCAACCACTCACTACCATCATGGTGCCTATTGTTGACGAAAAGCAAAAGAGTGAAATTGAGGCGATGAGCGCATTGATTCTCAACGAAGTGAATGTGAAGGGCATAAAGTATGTAAGCAATGAAGAAGGCGTGCTTGTGAAGAGAGTGAAGCCAGACTTCAAGAAACTTGGTCCGAAGTTCGGCAAGATTATGAAGTTGCTTGCTGCTAAGATTACTGCTATGTCGCAAGCCGACATCATCGAATTTGAGAAGAATGGCGAATTCGCATTTGATATCGACGGCACAAATGCTGTTGTGACAAATGAAGATGTTGAAATCATTTCTGAAGACATCCCAGGTTGGCTTGTCGCTAACGAAGGTAACCTCACCGTTGCTCTCGACATTACTGTGACAGACGAATTGAAGAAGGAAGGCTATGCTCGCGAATTGGTGAACAGAATCCAAAACATCCGCAAGAGCAAAGACTTTGATATAACAGATAAGATACTCGTGAAGATTGCGAGTGATACACACACCGACGAGGCTGTGGCTGAATATAAGGGCTACATTGCTAAGCAGGTTCTTGCAGATTCTATTGAGGTGGTGGCAGAAATTGCCGGTGACGAAGCAATAGAATTGGATATGGATGAATTTAAGCTTAATATTGCCATTGCGAAAGCATAATTGCAAGATACAGCTTAATTCAATATAAAAAGAATTAACTATTTGAAGGTTGTAATGGGGATTTCCCCATTACGGCATTCAAAGAAAAACAATCGACACCATGGCAGAACGAATGAGGTATTCAGATGCGGAATTGCAAGAATTCAAGGATCTAATCCTAGACAAACTTGCTCAGGCGCAAAGAGATTATGATTTGTTGAGATCAAATATAACTAATATGAATGATACAGCAGATACATCTCCTACGTTTAAGGTTTTAGAAGAGGGCGCAAACACTCTTAGTAAGGAATCGGCAACTCAGCTTGCCAATCGTCAATTGCTGTTTATCAATAAACTGAAGGCAGCGTTGGTGAGAATTGAAAACAAGACCTATGGCATTTGCCGAGAAACTGGCAAATTGATTCCAAAGGAGCGCTTGCGTGCTGTGCCTCATGCCACTTTGTCGATAGATGCAAAGAATAGAGGTAAACGATAAAAAAGACTGAATAGGGTTCGCCCTATTCAGATTTATAATTTTTTGATGAAGGTGAAAAAAGGTAAGTTAGCGGCACTGATTATTGCTGCTGTTGTCCTGATAGACCAAGCTATGAAGATATGGGTTAAGACTCATTTTTTCTATGGTGAAGAGTATCGTATAACCGATTGGTTTATCCTGCGTTTTATTGAGAACAACGGAATGGCATTCGGTATGGAATTTGGCAGCAAATTGATTCTCACTTGGTTCAGGATAATCGCGGTGGCTCTTTTCTGCTACTATATTTTAAAGTTGTCAAAGCGCACCGATGTTAAGACTGGATATATGGTGTGCGTAGCACTTATCACCGCCGGTGCATTAGGCAATGTGATAGATTGTGTGAGCTATGGATTGATATTCGATAATCCAGGTTTTTTACAGACCGCAACGCTTTTTCCTGAAGCAGGATGCTATGGCACATTGTTTAATGGTAGAGTTGTGGATATGCTATATTTCCCGCTGGTAGAATGGGATTGGCCATCGTGGCTGCCAGTGCTGGGTGGAGAGCATTTCGTTTTCTTCCAGCCTATTTTTAATATTGCAGATGCTGCGTTGACAGTAGGTACTGCAGTGTTGATATTGTTCTACTCAAAGAGTCTTGCTTTAGCTTTTGAGGAAAAGCAGGGCAAAGGTGAGGAAAATGAGGATTCGCAGGGAAAGTGATTTTTGAAAAGATGTATAGATTTATTCAACGAATAGCTTTAGGTGTGCTTGTTGCATTGATGGTATCGTGTGACAAAGCGCCTCGCCATGTCATAGGAGAGCATGATATGGTGGATTTGCTGGTTGATATACATCAAGCGGAATCACTTATTAATCTTGATCCGGAGCATTATGGCTCGGATAGTGCGAAGATGTTGCTAAAGCAGTCGGTGTTTATGAAGCACCATGTGACGGCAGAAAAATTTGATACCTCGATGGTATGGTATTCAAAAAATATGGCGGTATACACCGAAGTTTATGACAAGGTGATAAAGCGCTTGGAAGATGAGCGTAAAGATTTGGACGTAAAAGCCGGCAAGGTGGTAGCTACATCGCGTAGGCACAAGGCAGGTAGAAGCTACAAAGACTTTGGTGACACCGCCGACTTGTGGACTGCTGGTAGACAACTTGTGCTCACTTCGAATCTTGGGCATAGTGTAATGCCATTTGATTTCCGTGCCAACCAAGAAACCTCGCTTGGCGACAAGTATTTGTTGCAGTTGAAGTCGCTTAATGGTATGTCGGGAGTGAATGCGTTTGTCGGTGCTGAGTATATCGACGGTTCAACGACATTCGTGGAACGTGTGGCATTTAAAGAAGGTTGGAATGAGTTTGCGCTTCAAACCGACTCTTTGAAGAAGGTAAAGCGTGTGTTTGGCTATATCAAGTTTAATGTGCGCTCACAGCATACGGTTAGTTATGTCGACAGCATAATGCTGCTTCGTGTGCACCTTGACAGGTCGTCGTATGATATCATCAACGTGCAGAAGGTGCTTGACAGAAACGAAACTGACAGTGGTGGTAAAAGCTCCGGTAGTGATGGGAAGCCGAGACCTGTCATTAAGGTTGATCCTGAGGAGATACTAAGTCAGGGCGTGGTGGTTATGGTTGATGATGGAAGTGCCCAAAATAGTGAATTGGCAAGACGTCAACAAAGACTTTCTGAACCGAAAATGGCAGGAGTAAAGCAGTTGCCACCAAAACATAAAAAGAGAAAATAGGCTTTTGAGAGGTTGTGATTTGTGCAAAGAGAATATATGACAACGGAAAATCTATTATAATATGTCAAAGGTTGTAGAATATAAGAATGTCGAGATTTATCGTAAGGAACTCATTGTGCTGAAAAATGTCACATTCTCGCTTGAGAAAGGAGAGTTTGCTTATTTGATAGGAAAGGTGGGCAGTGGAAAAAGTAGCCTTCTGAAATCAATGTATGCGGAAATACCCGTGTCAAATGGCGAAGCTCGAATCTTGGATTTTGAATTGCCCGACATAAAGAAGAAGCAGATACCTATGTTGCGCCGTAGCATAGGCATCGTGTTTCAAGATTTTCAGTTGCTAACTGACCGAAGCGTGTATGACAATCTTCTCTTTGTGCTTCGTGCCACAGGTTGGAAGAATAAGCAAGATATAGATGAGCGTATAGAAGAAGCATTGCAGCAAGTGGGTATGACCACGAAGTCATACAAAATGCCCCACCAATTGTCGGGTGGTGAACAGCAACGCATTGTGATAGCACGAGCTTTGCTCAATCATCCCGATTTGATACTCGCCGACGAGCCTACGGGAAACCTTGACCCCGAGACGAGCGCTCAGATACTCTCGCTGTTGCAAGACATTTCGCATCAAGGCACGGCGGTGATTATGGCAACACACAACATACAGTTGGTGAAGCAATATCCTGCGCGCATTATGCGTTGTCATGATAAGGGCCTTTGCCCAGAAGAGAACATTGATAATATTTAATGGTTTCTCTCATATTTAATTTGAAATAGAGAAAACGAAAGATGATTTTTCCAATAAAAGAATTTACAAAATATAATACCCCTTTTTATTACTACGATATAGAACTGCTAAGGGCAACACTTGAAGAGTTGAGGACTCAGACTTGTGGCGAGCCATTTATGGTGCATTATGCTGTGAAGGCAAATGCAAATGGTCGCTTGCTTGAAGTGGTGAAGTCGGCAGGGCTTGGTGCTGACTGCGTGAGCGGATGGGAAGTGGAAGCGGCTATCAAAGCCGGTTTCGCGCCAACTGATATCGTTTTTGCTGGAGTGGGAAAGACCGACGTGGAAATTAACTATGCGCTTGATAAGGGTATAGCATGCTTTAATGTGGAGTCAGAGCCTGAACTGCGCGTGATCAACGAGTTGGCTGCAGCCAAAGGTGTTGTGGCAAATGTGGCAATCCGTGTGAATCCTAATATTGATGCCCATACGCATAAGTATATTACTACCGGATTGAGCGATAATAAATTCGGCATTAATCTTGAATTATTGCCGCACATTGTGGATGTGGCACAGAGCCTTGAAGCGATTTGCTTGAAGGGTCTGCATTTTCATATCGGTTCGCAGTTGACCGACTTTAAGCCATACAAGATGCTTTGCAATACTGTGAATGGCTTGCAGGATGAATTTGAGAAAAAAGGCGTGAGATTTGAAATCATTAATGTCGGTGGCGGACTTGGCGTGGATTATGCCAATCCTGATGCAAATGGCATTGCTGATTTCAAGATTTTCTTCGATGTGTTTAAAAACAACTTGAAGATAAGAGATGATCAGAAGGTGCATTTCGAATTGGGCCGGTCGATAATGGCACAATGCGGTTCGCTGATTACAAAGGTGACTTATGTGAAGCAATCAGTGACAAAAAAGTTTGCGATTGTTGACGCTGGTATGTCAGACTTGATTCGTCCTGCATTATATCAGGCACATCATAAGATTCAAAATATCACCAGCGAATCTTCGGATATGGAAAAATATGATGTTGTGGGACCGATATGCGAATCGGCTGACACATTTGATATGAATATAGAGATGCTGACTACACAACGAGGAGATTTGCTCGCAATCCGTTCGGCTGGAGCGTATGGCGAAATAATGGCTTCGCACTACAATCTGCGTCCGTTTGCGCCCTCGGTGATGTCGGAATAATATAATGACAATGTGATGAGTGAATTTATTGGAATATTAAAAAAGGTGAGATGTGTTGTGGCTCTCGTATGCCTGTTCATGTCGATAAATGTTTCGGGAAAACAATTTGTCGTGGTGATTGATGCTGGGCATGGTGGAGGAGACTATGGCGCATTGGGCGTTACCACCAATGAAAAGACCATAAATCTGAATGTTGCGCTAAAGTTGGGAAAACTTATAGATGACAAGATGAATGGGGTGAAAGTGGTGTATACGCGCAGCACTGACCGATTTATCTCATTGCAGCAACGTGCTAATATCGCAAATAAGGCCGATGGAAACCTTTTTATCTCGATTCACACAAACTCGGTTGATAAATCGTCGAGAAATAGAACCACAGTGAGCGGAGCTGCAACATACACGCTGGGTATGCATAAGACAGAAGACAACTTAGCAGTGGCAAAACGCGAGAACTCGGTGATTAAACTTGAAAAAGACTACTCAACCACTTATCAAGGATTTGACCCCAACTCAACAGAGTCGTATATAATCTTTGAAATCAATCAGAGCAAGCACGTGGAACAAAGTGTAGATTTCGCAAGCAGGGTGCAGCGAGAGTTTGTGCGCGTTGCAGATCGTAAAAACAATGGTGTGCGACAAGCTGGATTTTGGGTGCTCGCTAAGACGTCGATGCCGGCAGTGCTGGTGGAACTGGATTTTATCTGTAATCCCACAGTGGAAAAATTCCTCTCGTCGAATGACGGTCAGGAACGACTCGCGAAATCGATATTCAATGCGTTTAAATCGTATTACAAGAGCTATTACTCTGGAACGGATAAGAATGCAACGGAAAAATCTAAACGGAAGAAGAATAAGCGCAATGTGAGCGATGATGAATTGTATGAAACATCCACACAGGATGGCGAAAGTCAAGTAGGGCGGGCCGAAGAAGTTGTGAAGCCTGATAAGGATGCGATTGAATACAGAGTACAGATTTTTACGTCTCCGAAGAAGTTGAAAAGCAACAGCAGCCAACTCAGGAATTTGGATGACGTTAACTATTATTACGAAAACGGGGTTTATAAATACACTTGTGGCTCTGTCTCAGATAAAAAAGATGCATTATCTTTGCAAAAGAAAATGCGAAAGAAATTCCCTCAAGCATTTGTTGTGGAGTTTGTAAATGGCAAACGAGTAAAGTAGAAAAAATAAAAAACAATATAGATATGAAGAAATTTTTCACAAGAGAATCATTAATTGCGGTAACGGTAATTATCGGATTGTGCATCTTGTTTTTTGGTATAGAATACCTGAAGGGTATCAATTTGTTTAAGCCTGCCAATTTTTACTATGCGAAATTTGAGAAGGTTGATGGTCTTGCTGTATCAGCTCCAGTTGTGATCAATGGCTTTCAAGTTGGTCAGGTGAGAGAAATCAACTATGATTATGAAAAGAATGATATCTCGGTTCTCTTGAGCATGAATAAAGATTTGCGTATTCCAAAGAAGTCTAATATAAAGGTTTCTGTGGATATGCTTGGCACTGCACAATTGGTGCTTACCTTGTCTAACGCTTCGGAATATTACAATGTGGGAGATGAGATTCCTGCGGGCAATTTGCCTGGTTTGATGGATGCAATCAGCGGCCAGTTGATGCCAGGCGTAAATAATCTCTTGCCAAAAATTGATTCCATACTCACAAACATTAATACAATTTTGGCAAATCCGGCTTTGAACAATTCAGTTGGTCGTCTTGATGGCATTACTGCAGACTTGCGGGCAAGTTCAAACGAATTGAGAAAGATGATGAATAATCAGGTGCCTGGCATAATGAATAATGTTAACGGCATAACATCAAACCTTAATGCTACTTCTGAAAATATCAATAGCCTTTCGGCAAAACTCAATAATATGCCACTTGAGGCAACGGTGGAAAATGCTAATGCAACAATGGCAAATCTCAAGCAATTGTCGGATAATCTGAATAACAAAAATTCTTCACTCGGTTTGCTGATGAACGACCCATCGCTGTATAATCATCTTGATAAAGCAATTGCGAGTCTTGATACATTGCTCACTGATATGCAGAAGAACCCAAAACGATATGTAACATTTAAGGTTTTCTAAATAGAATACAGAAAAAATAACGATTGTCGAAGCCTTATTTGAAACGTTTTTAAATAAGGCCTCGATTGATTTTTTTAATAATGTGCTTTACATTATGCCTACTATCGATAAACTTAGCTTTGCTTTGTTTGCATTTATTGTTTAATAACCCTGTGATAAATACTTTATATACAATCCGTTATAACACAACTTACTTGCTGATTAAGTGTGAGGTTTAACTCTGTTGGGGTAAAGTGTTGAGAATCAAAGGTGTTATAATAAAAATATAAAAAGCAAGAAAAAGTTTCATTTTTTTTATTGAAATTTTTTGGCAAATTTTGTAGTCCCCAAAAAGGGAATAGCCTAAATCAGTAATAGAAATTAATGGATAAAGAACAGGGAATATTATTATGGAATAAGTGTCTTGAGATAATCAAAGACAATTTGAGTGATGATCAGTATAATGCCTGGTTTTCACCGATAGTTGCTTTTGATTTCAATAAGGACGGACTCTATCTTGAGGTTCCATCGCTGTTCTTTGTTGAGCGCATTGAGGAGCAATTCTGTGATTTGCTCAAGAAAACACTCAAGCGTGTGTTTAAATATGATGTGAATGTCTTTTATCGCTATGATTTGTCGGGGAGCGACAGTGCAAAGGATAAGAGCAAAGATGCGTCAATCACGCTGAAGCAACCAAAGAATGCGGCCAAGAATCCATTTATTACAGAACAGGTTCCGGATATTGATCCGCAACTGAACTCATATAACACATTTGAAAACTATTGTGGCAGTATGAGTAATAAGTTGGCGATGAGTATCGGTCTGGCAATCGCTGCCAATCCACAATGCAAGACGTTCAACCCAATGTTTTTGTTTGGAACCACTGGTGTGGGTAAGACGCACTTGGTGCAGGCTATAGGCTTGAAAGCAAAGGAGATCAATCCTAATTTGCGAGTTCTGTATGTAACTGCGCGCGTGTTTGAAAGCCAGTATACAACAGCTGTAAGAAACAACAAAACCAACGACTTTATCAACTTCTATCAAAGCATTGATTTGCTCATTCTTGATGATATCCAAGAGTTTGCTGGTAAGGTTGGTACGCAGAATACCTTCTACTATATCTTTAATCATTTGCAGCAGCACGGCAAACAGATAATTATGTCGAGCGACTGTCGTCCTGCCGATATGGATGGCTTCGTGCCACGTCTTGTGTCGCGCTTTAAATGGGGTGTGACAGTGGAGATATCAAAGCCAGACTATTCATTGCGTAGAGACGTGCTAAATATGCGTGCTTTGCAAGATGGTTTGAGCATTTCTTGCGACGTGCTCGATTATATAGCATCTAATGTGACGGATAGTGTGAGAGAGCTTGAGGGTATCATGACATCGTTGCTTGCATATTCTACTGTGCTCAACTCTGACATCACTATCGACTTGGCAAGTTCGGTGATTTCGAATGCTGTGAAGACTTCAAAGAAGCAAATCACATTTGAGATGATTGTAGAAACCGTGTGCGGTTTCTATAATGTGAATACAGATGCAGTGTATGGTAAGACCAGAAAACGCGAGATATCAGACGCACGCCAGATGGTGATGTATCTTGCGAAGGAACTCACATCGTTGTCGTCAACTAACATCGGTGTTAGATTGTCGAGAGACCATGCTACAGTATTGCACTCTTGCAGAACTGTGAGGGAACGTATTTCTGTGGATAAGAAATTGCAAGAAGATGTAGAGCAGATACAGAATGAGTTGAAAAAATAGGGTGATAATCAAAAAATAGAAATTCGCGGCTGGAAAGACAGCGTTTTTTCCAGCCGCGAATCATTATGTGGGTCTATAGGGTAGAGAGATGCTGTATGGTGACTCCTTCAAAACTTGGAATTACGATATGGTTGTATTTTTTGATGACATCTGGTGACACCGTGGTGCTAAGAGCAATCACTTTGGCCCCAGAAGCCAGGCCTGCTTTGATGCCATTGATAGAGTCTTCGAAAACGTAGCAATCCGTTATGTCGCAGTCTAGCAAGTTGGCGCCTTTTAAGAAACACTCCGGATGCGGTTTGCTGTTTGTTACGTCGTCTCCTGTAATGATATTCGTAAAGTGCTTTGTTAAGAATGGTTGCTTGGTGAGCAGTGTTTCCATCTTTTTGTCATCGCTGCTGGTGACAATGCACATAGTTATACCGTTACTTTCAAGATTAGCTATAAATTCTTCTACACCAGGAAGTAAATCATATGACATATTGTCCTGAAAATCGTTGAGCCGGTTAACGATTTCTGCTTGAGTTGCTTTGTCGGGGAAATATGTATTGAGGATTGATGTGAGATTGGTGCCTTTGATTCGTTCGGCAAAGTCGTTGTATCCTACATTGTATTCTCTGCCTATGTTGCCCCAAAATACCGAGTATTGGTTTTCAGTATCGATTAATACGCCGTCGAGGTCAAAAAGAGCCCCTTTAGGAAGTTTTTGTGTCATGTTTCTTGCCAAATAGATGTGTATAATATATTGTGTTTGCAAAAGTAATATAAAATGTCTTTTTGCGCAAGTAAGGTAGTGGTAGTGTGCGAAATATGACTTTTTGTGCAATTTTTTCTCGCATTTTTAATAGTAAGCTATTGCGAGAATGATGAAAAAAGCGTAACTTTGCAATACGGAAATGGTGATTTAGTGTAGTGGCCTAGCACGCCACCCTCTCACGGTGGAGACCCGGGTTCGATTCCCGGATTCACTACAGGAAAACCAGGTTATGGCAGTCGCAAGCAATTGTGGCTGCTTTTTTGTGTATACGGTGAAAAACGTTGAATAATGATATAATTTTAAAATAAAGATGAAATTATTTTTTTATTTTAAAAAATATTGATAGATTTGAACTAATAAAAAAGGGTAGGTGTTTTAATGAATAAAGGCATTAAGATGTCGAGCCCAGTAGAATGAAAGTATTAATTATTTAAATACATATTGTTATGAAACCATTACATGTAATTTTAGCAGTTATCGGTGGTGCCGTTGCTGGTGCTACTATTGGTTTGCTTTTCGCGCCAGAAAAAGGTTGCGACACAAGAAGTAGAATCGCCCAAATCCTTAAGGAAAAGGGGGTGAACTTGAAGGGTAAAAAACTTGACGAACTCGTTGACGAAATTACCGAGCAAGTTGAAGGAGAAGTGAAGGAATAATTAAGTTATACAACAAAACATAATCATAATAACCTATGAAAGGAATTGGATTGGTTTCGGCTTTTCTTGGCGGAGCGATTGTGGGATGTGCTACAGCGATGTTGTTTGCGCCAGAGAAGGGCTCGGATTTGAGAACAAGAATTAAAGATATACTCACTCGCAAAGGTATTGATTTCACTGATGATGAGGTGGAAGCGCTTATCGCTCAAATCACAACTCAGATTGAAGAATAATACACTTTGCACGGTAAAGTATAATTGAAAAATTGGCAAATGTTCTTGATGCAAGACGCTGTTCTTTTTGCATCAAGAATGTTTTGTCGTAATAGAGGTAACATATAAGTTTTTTTTACGATGGCATTGAACGACTATAAAGAACTTCTTGAGGAGATCAAGAAATATGTCACGTTGCAGGTGGATTATACGAAGTATACAACCATTGAAAAGATGGTTGTGCTGTTTTCTGCCGTAGCGATGGCTTTGATTTTTGGCGGTCTTGGTTTTTGCGTTCTGTTTTATATTTCCATCGCGCTGTCGAGTTGGTTGTCGGTGTTGATTGGAAGTGTGTGGGGCGCTCACCTTATGGTGGCTGGTCTGTATGCTTTATTGCTTTTGCTCGTTGTGCTCAATCGCAAGCAGTGGATTGAGGATCCGATAGCAAGGTTCCTTACCAAGTTGTTTCTTAAACCTAAAGCGTGACGCCATATGAATAATGAAATAAATCAAAAACAGGATATGCCAGTGCCTGCCGAATGGAGTGGGTATACATTGGAGGAACTTCGATATCAACGTGCGTTGTCTCTGATAAAGCTTGAAAATCAAAAATTGATTTTGAAGCAGCGATTTAGGCCTGAGAAGAAGGAAGTGATGCAAAGCGGCATAAAAGGCTTAGGTGTGAACCTTTTGCAACGCATATCTGAAAAAATGACCATTGTGGATTATTTGCTTATTGGCTATAATCTTTCAAAGATGTTTTTGAAACTTAAACGTAAAAGAAGATAATTGGATTAATTTATGAGTAGCGATTATATTGAAGTGGATTTTGCTTTTCGTCCGATGGATGACGACGAAATGGATATACTTGCGGCATTGCTTGCAGAGTATGGCTATGATTCGTTTGAGACTGTTAAGACAGGGATGAAGGCTTATGTCAATAGCGACGTGTATGATGAGAAAAATGTTGATGCGGCATTGCAGTCATATCGTTTCCATTCAAAAATCACGTGGCAATCAAAACTCATAAAAAGTGATAATTGGAATTCCGAATGGGAAAAGAATAGTTTCACACCCATCGTCATTGGTGATGAGTGCGTGGTGCATGCTACGTATCACGACGATTTTCCGGCCTGCAAATACGATGTCGTGATAAATCCACGAATGTCGTTTGGCTCAGGCCATCATGAAACTACATCGATGCTAATAGAAAACCTATTGGCGTCGGATTTGGAGGGCCTGGATGTGATAGATATGGGAGCGGGAACGGGCATTCTTTCTATCGTGGCATCAAAGGTTGGTGCTAAGAGTGTTACCGGCATTGAAATTGATGAGGGCGCATATGAAAATGCTTGTGAGAATTGTGCTCTAAATGACGTGAACGTAAATATGATACATGGCGATGCTTCGTCGCTTGAGAATGTGGCGAAGTGTGATGTGTTTATTGCCAACATCAATAGAAACATAATTCTGAATGACATCGAAAAATATGTGGCAGCCATGAATGATGGGGCGGTTCTGATGATTTCGGGTTTCTATGGAAGCGATTTAGCTATGCTTGATGAGAAACTGCAATCGTATGGGTTGGCACTTGAGCATAGTGAGGAGCGTAACGACTGGACAATGGCAAAATTTGTGCTCCATAGGGCATGATAACGATAAATGTCGGGTGATATTGCGTTGAGCAAGTGTTAAAAATCCGATATTTTTGTTGTTGTATAGAAATAAGTGTGTATATTTGTAACCGATAAATTTATAAACAAATTAAACTGAAAGCCTATTGAACAGATTTACTTATTAAACAAAACTTGTATTAATGAGAAATATTTGTGTCCAGACCGACGATCGTCTTGTGAAGATGTATGTCGATGGTGATTGTAAGGCTTTTGATGTTTTGATAGAGCGATACAAAAATCGCGTGTATACATATATATTTCATCAAGTGCGTGATGAATATATTTCCGACGATATATTCCAAGAAACATTCGTAAAGGCTATAATTACTATTAAGCAGGGTAGATATGTGGAGAACGGTAAGTTCCTCGCATGGATTACTCGTATCGCTCACAACTTGATTATCGACTATTTCCGTCAGGAAAAATCGGAGAACTTGCAGTCGTGTGACGATCAGGAAGTGAATATCCTCAATCGCAGGGAGCTCAGTGAGGATACCATAGAAGATGATATGGTGCTGTCGCAAATACATGCCGATGTGCGCAATCTTGTGCAGGCTTTGCCAGAAACGCAACGCGAAGTGTTGATGATGCGCTACTATAAGAATATGAGTTTCAAGGAAATTGCCGATTCCACAAATGTGAGTGTAAATACTGCATTGGGCAGAATGAGATATGCCATCTTGAATATGCGCAGATTGGCGGAGGAAAATCATGTGTCGCTGACGATGTAGTTTGCTATTTGAGAGTAGAAAGGTAAAATATTTTATCCTTTGCATAATAATTTGCTAATGTGTGCGTTATATTAGTAAACTAAATATGATGCCTATGGATAAAATCTACACTCAAAAAGAAAAACAAGCAAACGAAAAGTCGGTGAGAGGTCCAAAGCCAAAAACGGTTGATTTTTTAAAGAATTTTGCGAGAGCATATTCTTATCAAACTATGATTAGCACATCATTCGGCAGCTTCTCAATGAATTAATGCGTTTGTGAAAAAAGAACGAATTTTAAGGGCTCTTGATCAGTAATGATTGAGAGTCTTTTTTCATTTTCGTGTATGATAATTTTTTGCTACTTTTGTGATAAAACAAAATCAGAAAACTATAAGAAAAGATAATAATGGCAACTTATACTTTTGATGAGGCTTTTAAGGCTTCGACAGACTATTTTGGCGGTGATGAACTTGCAGCTAAGGTATGGGTGAGCAAATATGCTCTAAAGGATAGTTTTGGCAACATATATGAACGCACACCAGATGATATGCATCATCGATTGGCGCGCGAGATTGCCAGAATTGAAAATAAATATGAAAATCCGATGTCGGAGAGTGAAATATTCGATCTGATTAAGAATTTCAGATATATTGTGCCACAGGGTAGCCCGATGTCGGGAATAGGTAACGATTATCAGGTTGGATCCTTATCAAATTGCTTTGTTATCGGTCTTGATGGCGAGCCAGATAGCTATGGAGGTATTCTGAAAATCGATGAAGAGCAAGTGCAATTGATGAAGCGTAGAGGCGGCGTTGGCCATGACTTGTCGCATATTCGTCCAAAGGGTTTCCCGGTAAAAAATTCTGCGCTGACCTCTACCGGTATCGTGCCATTTATGGAGCGATATTCCAATAGCACGCGCGAGGTGGCACAGGATGGTCGTCGCGGGGCATTAATGCTCACGGTGAGTGTGAAGCACCCAGAGGCAGAGGCATTTATTGATGCTAAGATGGCTGAAGGTAAAATCACTGGTGCAAATGTGTCGGTTCGTATTGACGATGAGTTTATGAAAGCTGCTACAGAAGGCAAGGACTATGTGCAGAATTTCCCTGTAAATTCAAGCAACCCTAAGGTGGAGAAATCTATCAATGCAAGTGAGTTGTGGGGTAAGATAATACATAATGCGTGGAAAAGTGCAGAGCCCGGAGTGCTGTTTTGGGATACGATAACCAGAGAGTCATTGCCTGATTGCTATGCCGACCTTGGATTTAAGACTATTTCCACCAATCCTTGTGGAGAAATCCCTCTTTGCCCATACGACAGCTGCCGATTGCTCGCAATTAATCTGTATTCGTATGTTGAGAATCCGTTTACGGATCGAGCTCGATTTAATTTTGATTTGTTTAAAACTCATATTGCAGCAGCACAGCGCATAATGGATGATATTATCGATTTGGAGATGGAGAAAATCGATAGAATCATAGAGAAGATAAAGATAGACCCAGAGAATGATGAGGTGAAGCATACTGAGTTGAATCTGTGGAATAAGATAAAAGCAAAGACCGCCAAAGGTCGTCGCACTGGTGTGGGCACAACCGCAGAGGGCGATATGCTTGCTGCTTTAGGTTTGCGATATGGCACGGAGAAGGCTACAGAAATGTCGGAATCTGTACATAAGGCACTTGCGCTTGCAGCCTATCGTTCGTCGATAGTGATGGCTAAAGAACGTGGCGCGTTTGCTGTGTATGATTACAAGCGTGAAGAGAATAATCCGTTTATAAACCGTATATATGAGGCTGATACTGAATTGCGCGATATGGCAAAGCAATATGGTAGAAGAAACATTGCGTGTCTTACAATCGCGCCAACAGGCACAACAAGTTTGATGACACAGACTACATCGGGCATTGAGCCAGTGTTCTTGCCGGTGTATAAGCGTCGTCGTAAGGTTAGCCCAAATGATGCAGATGTCCATGTGGATTATGTGGATGAAACTGGCGATGCATTTGAGGAATATATTGTTTATCATCAGAAATTCGTTACTTGGATGAAAGTCAACGGAAAAGATGTGGATAAAAAATATACGCAAGAAGAAATAGACGCGCTTGTGAAGGAGTCTCCTTATTATAAAGCTACGTCAAACGATGTGGATTGGGTGCAAAAAGTGAGAATGCAGGGTCGTGTGCAGAAGTGGGTTGATCACTCAATAAGTGTAACCATCAATTTGCCAAACGATGTTTCGGAATCGTTGGTAAACGAGCTGTATGTAGAGGCATGGCGCAATGGTTGCAAGGGCTGCACTGTATACCGTGATGGCTCTCGTTCGGGCGTGCTTATTTCCACTAAAAAAGAGGATAAGCAGAAAAAGTCTGAGCCTCACTATATGGCAGAAGAAGAGCGCTTCTTGAAGCGACCTATCGAACTTGATGCTGATGTGGTTCGTTTCCAGAATAATAAGGAGAAGTGGATTGCCTTTATCGGCTTAATCAACGGTCGTCCGTATGAGATTTTTACGGGGTTGGCTGATGATGAGGAAGGAATTTTCTGCCCTAAGTCTGTAGTTAAGGGCAAGATTATTAAGGCTATTGATGAGAACGGCAATAAGCGATACGACTTCCAATTCATAAATAAGCGAGGCTATAAAACCACTATTGAAGGCCTTTCTGACAAGTTTAATCCTGAATTCTGGAATTATGCAAAATTGATTTCCGGAGTGTTGAGATATGGTATGCCAATAGACCAGGTGCTAAAATTGGTTAGTACGCTTGAGCTTGATAGTCAGTCAATAAACACTTGGAAGATGGGCGTGGAACGAGCACTGAAGAAGTATTTGCCAAATGGAACAAAAGCAAGTGGTCAGAAATGTCCTAATTGCGGTGCTGAGACATTGATATACCAAGAGGGATGCTTGATTTGTACTACCTGTGGTACATCTAAGTGCGGATGATTGCTGAAATACTAAGAGTTTGAGAGAGATGAAAATCGCTTTAAATATCAACTATCGCACGAAATGGGGTGAGGCTGTGTATGTGTGCGGCAATATCCCTGTACTCGGAGCCGATTGTGTGGAAAGTGCAGCGAGGCTTGCGACGGATAATGGGGCCGATTGGTATATCGAATTTGAAGTAGCTGATTTGCTGAACTTGCAATATTCCTATTTGATCAAAACGGAGGATGGGCTTGTGTTGCGACGCGAGTGGGGCAAACGTCACTCTGTGAATGCTGAAGTTGATTCTCGCTCAATTTTTGTTCGAGATGGCTGGCAGGATTTGCCAGAGGATGCGCAGTTTTATTCTACGGCGTTTGCACAAAGCATATTTACTAGAGAAAAAAAGCCTGCAAAGCTTGTCGCTTCATGTGATGATGTGCTCATCAGCGTGTTTGTGCCTATGGTTATGCCTAATCAGGAAGTAGCAATCGTGGGCGAAAGCGAGGCGTTGGGTCACTGGGATGTGAACTCGGCGATATCGCTTAACGCAAGTGATTTTCCTAAATGGAGCGTTGCACTAAAGAAGCCTGCTGGCGCTGTCGAATATAAGTTTATCGTAAGAAATGCCGCAACGCATGCACTTGTGACTTGGGAATTTGGTGAAAACCGAGTGCTTGAGCCTATGCAAGAAGAAGGTGTGCTTGAGGCGATTTCAAACCTATATTTTAGAAATGATATCACTCCTTGGCGTGGTGCTGGAACTGCAATTCCGGTATTCTCTTTGCGCAGTAAGGAGGATTATGGTGTAGGCGATTTCTATGACTTGTTTAAGATGATAGATTGGGCTGAGGCAACGGGGCAGAAAATCTTACAGGTCCTCCCGATTAATGACACCACTATGACGCGCTCTAATCTTGACTCGTATCCGTATAATGCTAATTCTACGTTTGCGTTGCATCCTATGTATTTGCGTCCAGATGCGATAGGTGAACTTGAGGATAAAACTTTGGCTGCGGAACTGAGGCGACGTGGCGATATGCTAAATCTGCTGCCGACAGTAGACTACGAGTCGGCAAACGAATTGAATGAGAGTTATACAAGGGCCCTTTATAAGCAGATGGGTAAGAAGGTGGCTAACACAGTGGCATACCGCACGTTTGTAAAAAATAATGTCTCATGGTTGAAGCCTTATGCTGCTTATTGCGTGTTGCGTGACATACACAACACTTCTGATTTTAGGGATTGGGGCGAGTATGCCGAGTATAACGAAGATAAGGTGGACGCTTTTGTGTCCGCAAATGCCGAGGAGGTTGGCTTTGTGTATTTCGTGCAATATTATTTGGATAAACAGTTGCGAGAAGTGCATAGCTATGCGAGGAAACACCATGTGGCATTGAAGGGTGATGTGCCTATTGGCATCAGTTCTGCAAGTGCCGATGCTTGGCAAAATCCTACGTTGTTTCACATGGATTGCTCGGCAGGGGCTCCTCCTGACGATTTTGCAGAAATGGGTCAAAATTGGGGCTTCCCTACATACAATTGGGAGGTAATGAAACGCGATGGCTACCAATGGTGGAAGAATCGTTTCGGAAAGATGGCTGAATATTTTGATGCATATAGAATTGACCATATACTTGGTTTCTTCAGAATATGGCAGATTCCAAATGAATGCATACACGGTCTATTGGGTACATTTTATCCTGCGAAACCGTTTACTGCCGAAGAAATGCGTAGCGGTTATGACTTCTGGATGAACAGAGAGCGCTTCACGAAGCCGTATATACATGAGCGATTCTTGCAAGAGATTTTTGGCGAATATACAGAGGATGCAAAAAGCCGATTTATGATTTATCGTGGCGAGGGACGATATGATTTGCAAGATTTTGTGAATACGCAGAGAAATGTCATGAAGTATTTCAGCCAGTTTTCTGATGATAAGACGAATGCGTGCTTACGCGAAGGGCTGATGACACTTATTGATGATGTTCTGTTTATTGTTGATCGCTATGATTGTAACAAGTATCACCCACGCATAGATGCAAAGAAAACTTACATCTATCAAAGCCTAAATGAATATGAGAAACTTTGCTTCAATAATCTGTATGAAGATTTCTTCTATCACCGACACAATGACTTTTGGCGGGTGAATGCTATGGGCAAACTGCCTGTGCTTACACAATCGACCGAAATGCTTGTTTTTGGCGAGGATTTGGGTATGATACCAGCATGTGTACCCGATGTGATGAAATCGCAGAAATATTTGTCGCTTGAGATTCCAAGAATGCCTAAAGAATATGGGGTGGAATTTGGCAATACATATAATTATCCATATCTGAGTGTTGCCACTACGTCTACCCATGATATGAGCGGCATCAGGGAGTGGTGGACTGAAAACCCACAAGCCACACAGCGCTATTACAACAAAGTGCTATGGCATCAGGGTGATGCGCCGTGTGTTGCTACACCGCAGCTTTGTCGTGAGATGGTGGGCAAGTGTCTTGACGCGCCATCGATATTGTGTATTTTGCCGTTGCAAGATTGGATGGCGATGGACGGTGATCTGCGTAGGGCAGATGCCAGTGAAGAGCGCATAAATGTTCCATCAAAAAGCCGTCACTATTGGCGCTATCGTATGCACATCACACTTGAGCAGTTGCTTGGTGATAAGTCTTTCACTAGCCTCGTTAAAGAAAGCGTTAAGCACTCGGGTAGGTGATTGTGGCATTTTTAGCCCAAATTTGATATAAAAATCTGCAGTGTCCAAATAGAAGTGCAACGAATTTCGGGGTAAAACTATGAAAAACACT
>ERZ780141.204-NODE-204-length-48952-cov-29.014336_pt1 | contig 48952 bp, 8 predicted proteins | sample MGYA00433080_ERZ780141 | MGnify/ENA primary metagenome ERZ780141 (study PRJEB29588, sample SAMEA2154047) | human gut metagenome | biome: human gut; feature: human-associated habitat; material: faeces | place: Denmark | collected 2008/2010 ... | reverse complement strand
TCCATTCTTGGACCTAAATAATCATAATTTCTATTTTGCATCTCAAGATTAAGTCTAACTTCCTTTTGATATCCATTAAGTGAAACGGAAGCTACTACATCATAAATTATCTTTTTACCATCTAATACGGTTGATTCAGTATTATCATATGTAATATCAGCTTCATTTACATTTTGATTCCACAAATTGGATAAGAAGATAGCAAGTATCTTCTTAACCGAAAAGAAATGTTTAAAATAAACATCAGACCTTAAATTAAAAAAACGATTATCATCATTATAAGCTTTCATATATCCTCCAAATTAACTAAAAATAATATATAATATTTTATAATTTGATATTAGCACTAGTGTTAAAATTTGTCAAATGTTTATAAAGTTTTATATTTTCGAAAATTCGCTTCAAAAGTATCACTCTGTTATACTTTTTTACCACTTTTTCTCAAAAAAAGGCCAAAAAGGGCATTTTTACCTAAATAGAGTTAAAAAATAAGCTTAAAATCTTTTTATTTTTTCTTACGATGATTTAACTTAATCCACATAATAAAACCTCTAGCAAAAATACTAGAGGTTTTATTAATTACATTGTTATATTATCTGATGAGCCTTCATCATCGACTTGCTTTTGGGTATTGGCTTTTTCTTGCAAAGTCTCTACTTCTTTAGCTTCACTCAAATTGTTAGCTACCAAATTAGCATGCTTTAAATCTAATTTATCTTCAAAATCCTTGTTAACAATGAACTCATAAACAAATTTATCTTCAAAAGGCTTTGAGAAATAATAACCTTGACCATATTGAATATTATTTTTTTCAAGATATAAAATATGATCATATACCTCAACACCTTCTGCTATTACCATACGATGCATGTGTTCAGCTGAATCTACAAGCATCTCAACAAATTTTTCCTTCATTTTATTATTATTAATATCCTTAAGGAATGATCTATCTAGTTTAATAATATCAATTGGTTCCTTTTCAATTTGAGATAAGGCTGCATAATCAAGCTTAAGACCATCAACACTAATTCTAAAGCCCAAATCTCTAAGTCTTAATAAGTTAAGCTTTACTTGATCCATTTTATCATACATCATATAATCTTCAATTTCCAAAACTATTTTATGAGGATTTGCCTTAGTATTATGAAGTAGCTTTTTTAGTTCCTCTACTAAAGTATCTGACATAAGCTGTTTAGTTGAAATATTATTCGTGTATATCAAATCATTGGCGCCAATGTGAGATTGGATTTCACCCATTTTAGTTACGATTTGCTCTACACCCCATTTAGAGATATAATTAATATCTCCACTAGTTTCAAGCATCTTAATAAATTTATCTGGTGTTAATACACCCTGGGTTGGATGATTCCATCTTAAAAAGGTTTCAAAACCTAAAAGCTTTTTTTGTCTTATATCAATAATTGGTTGATAATAAAGACAAAATTGTCCATCATCAATTGCCGTTCTAATTTCATTGAAATAATCCATATTCGAAGTTTCTTTACTATCAATATCAGATGAGTAAATTATGTAATTATCTCCACCATTACGTTTAACAACGTAATTAGTTAATTCAAGTGATCTTAAAAGGGCCTTATAGGTTGTTCCACAAGTAGGATATAATGCAATTGAAACAGACACAGTTAAATTAACTGGGGTTTGATGGCCATTTTCGTATGTCTGTTTTAACTTCACAATTAAATTAGATACATCTTCCTCAACGGTCGCATAATTAACATCATCCTTAACAAGAACAAATATTTTATCATCATTAAGACGAGAGACAACCGAATGCTCAACTCCACTAGTAATGCGATATGAAAGCTCCTGCAAAACCTGATCACATCTTGAAGGACCATATAATTCATTTAACCCTTTAAAGTTATCAATATCAATTTGCATAACATAAAAAGAACCAAATTTACCAACACGAGCAATATAATTATCAACTATTCCTTTCATCTTGGAATTAGGAATCATATCAGCCGTAAGAATATTTTTATCTTCTCGATATCTCGCCTCATTATGAAGCATTAATCTTATTAATAAATAAATCAAACTACCAATAATAAGAATTACGGTAATTGTAATTACAATATTAAATGCATTTGTCGCAAGCATTATATCACTTACCTTTCATATTAATATCTACACCATTTTTAGCCATATCAAGAGCTTTATCAAGTGGGACAGCCTTAGAGATTAACCATCCTTGGAAATAATTAGTCCCTGCTCGCTTTAAAATTTCAGCTTGCCCCTTTGTTTCAACACCTTCCGATATTACGGATAAATTAATTGACTTAGCCATTCCAATAATTCCTTTAATAATAAGTTGTGAAGTCTTATCATTCTCAAGATTTTTAATAAATTCCTTATCTGTTTTTATCGTATCAATTGGAAGCTCCTTAAGATACTGCAAGGATGAATACCCCGTACCAAAGTCATCAAGATGAATTCTAAAGCCGTGATTTCGTAAAATGTTAAGTTTTTCAATAACAACACTAAAGTTTTCCATTAAGAATGTTTCTGTAATTTCAACAGCAATTGAGCCCGGTTTTAGCTTATTCTTTTCAAATTCCTCTAATAAAAATCCAACAAATCCGGCCTGGAAAAGCTGAGCTGGAGAAACATTTATAGATATAGCAATTCCATATGGTTCAAATAATTTAGCATTTTTAAATACATCTTTTACAATAAAGTTACCTATTTCAATAATTAAACCATTCTTCTCAGCAAGTTCAATATACTCTTGAGGAGAGATATTAATATATTTAGGATTATTCCAACGTATCAATGACTCAAAGCCAGCAATACGATTTTCAAGAACATCATATTGAGGCTGGAAATACATCATAAATTCATTATTTTCTAAGGCCTTAACTAAATCCTCTTGCATTTGCTTACGATGATTAATCATATTTTGAATTGTAGCATCATATTTAATATAATCACGATTAATTGATTTTAAGGCTACATCAAGAGTTACCTTTAATGAATCAATAATATCGTCAAGAGAAATATTTGTTTTAGATACATTTATGACATCATAAGAAGAAAATTTATATTTAACATACAATGTATTATTTTTTATTTCAATTGTTTGATGAAGATTATTAATTAAATCCTCAATCATCTTTCCATTTTCTTCCTTCATATTAGCATTAAGCGTGCAAAGAAACAAATTATTCTCAATTTGATATAGATTGTTTTGCCCGATTGTTTTTTGAATACGACTAGCTACCTCATCAAGAATTGCATTATATGTCGGGGTTCCAAATACACTACTTATTTCTTCATGTTCAACTAAATCAATTAATAAAAATGTAATTACTCTATTTAAACTTTCCTGTTTAATTTTAGTATAATTTGCCACAAGGGAGAAATAATTAGGTAAACCTGTTATAGCATTTTTACTTGTTAACTCCTTTAATCTTTCATTATTTAAATACGCATCGGTTATATCACGACCAACAAGGTAATAAGTATAATTATACTTAAATATTGTAAAATCAATATATCTTTTAGTTTCTTTTCCGTCAAAACAAGCCATGATATTATCTTGTTTTTTTATTAATTCTTTAAATTTTTCATCATTTTCAGTTTTGAAATCAAAAATATTTTTATATGTTTTACCATTTAAATCTGGAATGTTATGATTTATTTCAAAAATACGACCACTTCTTGTCGCACGAATAATAATAGCATCACTGCGTCTTGCAGCACGTCTTGAAATTGATATAAGCTTGTTTTGCTTGTGCAATGCATAAATTGACACCAAAATAATACTTGCCATTCCTAATGCCATAACACCTGACAAAATAAAGCCCATTACTACAACACCTTTAGTTTTTGTTTTATATTCATTCAAATCAAAAAACTGACAAAAATAAAAATCCTTTCCAAAACTAATACCAGATGCAATTTTGGTTTCATCATCAATTCGAACAAAATTGGCAAAATTTTCTTTATTTTCTATTTTGCTTTTCATATTTGTAAAGGTGTCTGAATCATCAGGAGCTACATATGTAAAAAAATGATCATAGCTTAAATCACTATATACATACTCTCCGTTTAAGCCTTTAAATAGATAAAAGCCTTGTTTTGAAACAGGCTCAAAAATACGTTCTAAATCTAATCTTCCTAGCCTGTCATCTATAACAATATACAAATAGTATTTATTAACTGCATTAATTGTCTCTATATCCTGCGAGTTTAACAAAGCTGTAGCTACATTACCATAATTAGAATAATCAAATAATCCCATATAATTATCCTTAGGATTTTCGATTAATTCAACATTAGTATAATTACTAGTTTCAAATTCATGCTCATAATAAATTATTCTTTCAGAAACACTTATCAAGTTACTTTTAGTTTCATTAATAGCATCACTATAAGTTAATTCTTTTGCTCGGGTGGTAAAACTTGAAATGTAAAAAATATTAAATGTTACTACCATTAAGAACACTAATGCTGTCAATAATATATATATTTTTGTATCTCTTACACGCATAGTAAAACCTCCACAACAATTTTAGCATATATAAATGAAAAAAGATAGCCTCGCTTGTGCAACTGGCTATCTTAGAAAGACCCTATAGCTTTGCGTCACAGTATTGCTACTGCTTTGCATAAATTATTATACTTTTTCTTGGTAAAATTGTCAATTTTTGAAATAAAAATTTGTATATTATATTTTAAATATTAAAAAGAAAGCAATCAACTTAAAGTAAAATCACTAATAATTTCATTAAATTCATTACCTTTTTTATTTTGTTATTTCCTTTTTTTCATTCGGCCTTTATTTTTGTTATTTTTTTATTTTACCATTATGCTTATAATGACAATCACAATAAGGACCACCCGATGCAAGTGTATATTGTCTTGAAAATTCGGTATTATTTAATTTAGCCATATCATAATCAAAAGCGCACATTGCAGGAATATATTCTTCAAGATTAAGTTCCTTCATCAAATGACAAATGCCACATGTTTTAAAGGTTGCTGTATATTCATTTAGATTTTCACCATCTTGAATTTCAAATACCCAAGAATAAGGATTAGACTGAAGTTCACTATTTTTAGCCTGATTTTTTAATATCTCCCTGCCTTTGGCTGTATAGGCAGTACTCTTCTTTACTGTTTTCCTTAACATCTTTGTATTCATAGCTTTACTATAATAACTTGTAATTTCTGATACTGTATAATGATTTGTTACTGATAATAAAACTGAAGAAAGCATAGCACAGCTTAAAATATTAAACAGGAATCTATCTCCTTTATCAAACTCTTGAATTGATTCAACAATTTCCTTATAGCGTTTTTTGGCATTCTTCATTACAGTACCTACTTTAGGTTCATGTAATTCTTTCTTAAGCTGTCTTTTAAAACTTCCATTAAATAGCTTCCAAATCGTTTTAGGAAAAAATCCATATCTCATATATAATTTGTCGAGTAGATAACAAAACTCAACATCCTCCTCTCATTTTATTTTTTTCAAATATTGAAAAATTGTTATTGCTAACTTGCTATATTATCCATTTAATGCAAGCACATAGTTGATATTTCTACTAAATACATATAATTTCATCTTTCCAAAAGAACAATACTTCATTCTTATTTAAAGTTAGGCTTACAACATGGCATTAATATCAACTATTACAATATCATGCATTAAAACCTCAGTGATTTTTGTTTTATAATTTTTATTATTGTAGAAAATAATCAATCCAAATGCAACTAGCATGCAAACTAAAATTACAACAAACAAAAACCAATTGACAATTTTTTTCATTCAAACATCTCCAAGTCATTCCCTAATTATTAATTCATATCCGGTTGTTCGAGAGCCATCCGTTACGTTAATTTTTATACTTTCTTTACCTATTGAAACTTTCATACCTTTCGTATATTCAATTCCATTAACCGTAATAATACCGTCTCCAACACTTTCAAGTTCCAATGAAACTTCAGTTATATCTTTATCAACAATAATATAATAACTAAATTGATTTTTAGAAATATCAACTAAAACCCCATTAACAACAATTTTGCTTAAATATAATTTATCCATATCTGTAAAGTTAAAATTAATAGAATATCTTTTAACTGGTTCATCGCATAAATCGTTACCTATATATGATAATTTTATTTGATATTCACCCTCAAAACTAAAGTCTGAAACTTCATTTCCTTTATAATATAATTGAATTCTATAATTATTTACATCAAGAACTTCCTTAGAAGATCCAATAATGCCATTAACCTTAAAGTTATTAACATCAAATGAATCATTATAATGATACTCATCCTTTAAAGATGATTTATCAATTTCAATCGTATCATATTTTTTTAAATTTAAATCCGAATCATACACAAAGTATAAATCATAAATATAGGCATAACTATCAACAGATGAAATAGTATAAGTACCAGCTTCAAGTTCAAAGCTTACATAGCCAACACCTGAAGTAATACCATATCTTTTTATTACCATTTCACTACTGTCACGAATAGATAATGTATTTGCATCAAGTCTTATAAGCATTACAACTTTAACTGGTCTTGTAACAGCAATAGTTAACCCATCTGTTTTTTCATTTGAGATAGAAGATTTAATTTTAAGAGATGCTTCATAATTCATTTCATTATATGTCAAAGCATTATAATCATATGTGCAATTCTCACCCTTCATATAAACATTAGCATATAAAGACTTAAATAAATCTTTCCCATTTAAAAAATTAACATTTTGATTTTTTTCATAATCAAGAGAATTACTTACCTTATAATGAAATGATGTCATTTCATCATTATATACCATAATCGAAAAACTTGAATTACAATTTTGATATGAAATTTTAACATCATAAACACCATCATGAATAAACGTCTTATTAATATCGCATTTAACATTATAAATATCCGTTAATTCTACATCATATTGTGATACTTTGATTTGAGCACCATTAGGATAAAATGCTGTAACACGCAAATTATTAAGAGTTAATTTTTCATTTAAATTATAAATTGTTTTTACATTAGCTGTATCAAGATTAATTCGTTGTGAGCTGTAATCTAAAACTAAAACCTCATATGTTGTAGAAACTGTTTTGCCATTAAATGTATAGTTTACATTTTGTTCAACAGGCCCTACTTTTGAGGTTGAAATTTTACCAAATTTAGCATCATTTGTTACATTTTTTTCAGTTCCATCGCTAAAAGTGGCTGTAATTATTACAGATGAAGACTTAGAATAGCTAAAGCCTTGATAAACTGTTTCATTATTAATGCCTGAAGCTTCGATATTTAACAATTCGATGCTAAATGTTGTTGAAGCTGTTTTAGAGCAACTAATGATAAAAAATAAGCTAAAAATTACTGTTGTAAAGGAAATAAGTTTCTTAATTATTTTCATTGATTTTACCCTCTACTTTTTTTATATAATAATTTTTTAAAGCATATTCTTTAAATTTATCGTTTGATATTTGTTCTAACGAAGAAAAATCCTTATCCTTTGATGCAACATAATGAACATTCTCATTATCATCTAATACAAATGTTACGTTCTTACAGCCAAAAAATGCGTTATAACCAATTATTTCTACACTACTTAAATCAATACTTGTTAATGAACTGCATCCATAAAAGCATGAATCAGGGATTGAATTGATTGATTGTGGTATATTAATTGAATTTAAGCTAATGCAATTACTAAATGTGGCAACTCCTAGTTTTGCAATATTTTGATTTAAGGTTACCGTTTCTAATGATCTACAACCATCAAAGGTGTGTGAGCCAATACTTTGAAGTGCAATTGGAAATGCAAGCGTACTAAGCTTAGTACAATCTCTAAATGCATCATCTTGAATACTTGTTAATGTGCTAGGCAAATTAATTTTTTCTAATGATGTACATTCTAAAAATGCTTGAAATTCAATATTTTCAACATTTCCTAATACAAACTCTTTTACACTGCTACAGCCTTTAAATGTACTATTTTTTATTACAGTAATATTTTGAGGAAGCGTAACCGTTCCTATGATTTTATTACAATTAATAAATGCGCCTTCTTCGATAGTCGTTACAGATGATGGAATTATTAAAGAGGTAAATTGACAATTATAAAAAGCGTTATATCCTATAACCTGAAGACCATCATTTAATGTAATATTAGTTAAGCTTGTACAATTCCAAAAAGCATCCTTTTCAATGGTTGTTACCGTGCTTGGTAAAGAAAGCTTTATTAAAGATGATTCTAAAAAAGCATCAACACCAATTGTTACCAAGCCCTCATTAAAATTAACTGCTTGAAGTTTAGAATATTTAAAGGCGTTTGCGCCGATTCCTACAATGGAGGTAGGAAGAGTCAATTCACCATCTAAGGCTGAATCAACATAAGTAATAACATCCTCTTCAACAACAATTTTATTTTTATCACTATCAGTATCAGACTTTTCATTTAAAAGTTCATCCCAGCTCAATTTAGCACCATTTGCATTAACCAAACTTCCTGATGTAATTTTATTATTATCTTTTGCTTTATTGAATTTTATTGGTAAAAAAACAGCAAGGAAAGCAGCAGTAGCTACTAAAACACTAGCTGATATATATATAAATTTCTTATTCACGTAACATCGCCTCTTTTTTGCTAAAATTATCAATATCCTATTACACATTATAACACTAAATAAAAATATTAGCAAATTTAGGCATTTTAATGCTTATGAGCAAAAAAAGAGGTATCCTTTAATTAATACAGTATTATTAAATACCTCTATATTCTTTATTACATATTATTTACTTCTTCAACTAGTAAGCCAGTACATCAGCTATTTCCTTATCCTTCATTACGAATTTCAAGCAGTGGCATTTATCAACACCAACTCTTGATTTTTAAATTTTTGATAAAATTCAATAAAATTTGTATATTATAACTTTTTTCATTTTCTTCTATGAAGCATTTTTGTAAATAAAAAAGGTTGTGAAATTCTACTTTAAAAGCAGTTTTCACAACCATATTTTAAATTACTTTTTTTGATCCTTTTTAAAGAATTTATACTTAGTCGCATAATCTATAGGTTTATAATTTAAATTTTCCTCACAGTTATGCATTACCATTAAATCAGCAATAAGCTTTTTAGCTCGTTTAACTGAAAGTGGTGATTTAAGTAGCATATAGAATGGCGTTCTAGCATGAGCACGCTTGTTTGATAAATCCTTATGTGGAATTTTGGCATATTCCGCATTATTAGGATCAAGTCCAAGATATAATCTTACCCTTGATTTAGTAAAATTAATCTTTGCAATTTGATTTCGACCCTTATATAAAACATCACAAGAATTTGTAAGCTTATTAGTTACACCATTATATTTCATAAATTCATTCTTTACGATGTTATATATTTGCTTAACCTCAGGAGAAAGCTTTTTAACCTTATCAACAAAGGTTTTTCTTTCAGCATTTTGAAGCTTATAGAACCTTAAACCTTTGACAAGCTCATCAAATCCACCTTGAAGTTCTTCCTTAGCATGACTCATCCAATCCTCTTGGAATCTATCCTGATAATTTTTAACTAAGGCTTCGATTTGCTCAAGAGTTAATTCAGACTTTTCTACTGGCTCTTCATTTTCAGAATTTGTATCATCATCTGCATCGTTATCAGCATCCTCATCTGTATCGTTATCATCATCAACAGGAAGGGCATCAACATCAAGTGTTAAAGCCTTATCAGCCTCTTCTTGCTCACGCTCTTGTTCAGCCTCATCAGCTTCCTCTTCTTCACCCTTAGTTTGGATATCTCTTAGCATAGCTTCAAGTTCCTCACGCTCTTTACGTTCAGCATCAAGACGATCCTGAAGTGATTGATTTTGAGCCTTCATTTCATCCATAGCACTATCAACCTGTTCCTTTTGCTTCTTTGATAATTTCTCAATTAAAGCATCAACATCTATATTTTGTTGAGGTTGTTGCTGTTGAGGATATGGGTATGGATAAGGATATGGTGCATATGGAGGATATGGGTATGGATATCCCATAGGACCATTATTATTTTGTTGATTTTTTAAATCACGTATTTGTTGTTGTAAATCGTCATAATCTCTTCTATCGCGATAAGAATCACGCTCTCTATCTCTTTCACGTTCTCTTTCGCGACGATCTCGTTCGCGTTCACGCTCAAGTTCATCAAGTTGTTCCTTAAGTCGTTTAACTCTATCATCCTCACGATTATCAATCAATTGAGTTTCAAGCTCGACAGGCTTATTCTTAGCTTGCATTTCTTGTGTCTTTTTAATAAATTCAAGCTGCTGTTGCATAAGCTCTATATCTCGTTTATGAGTCAACTCACGCTGTTCTTGTAGTTGTTGTTCAAACTTCCTTTGCATTTCAGACATTTGAGCTTTCAATGAATCTAGAGCTTCATTTTGGGTATTTGTAGTAACATTGATTGTTGTATGATTATTAGTATCTGTATCAGTAGCATCTACACCCTTCTTTTCTACTTCAACCGTTTGCACAATAACCTGTGGCTTTATTTTATCACTATCAACTGGATAATTGAATGGGAAAATAGTATCAAGGAACTGTTCGAACTTAACTTCAGGAATAGGCTTTGAGAAATAATAGCCTTGTAATAAAACCTGACGATTAACAGTTGCAAGATAGTCAAGACATGTTAAAGTTTCAATTCCTTCAAGGCAAATCTTACAGCCAACTGATGATAATAGATTAATAATATTTTTGGCAACATTTTTCTCCTTGTCTGTAGCTAAGCTATTTTCAAAGAAGAATTTATCAACCTTAATAGTATCAAAACGATTTTCTGTAAGTAATGATAATGAAGAATAATCTTTTCCAAAATCATCCATAGCAATTCTAAAGCCCGCTTGACGTAATCTTAAAATTGAAGCTGTAAATGCTTGATTTGTTGATACAAATTCACTTTCCGTAATTTCAATTTCAATACTTGAAGGATTAACACCATACTTTGTGGTGATTTCAAGAAGTTGATCTATTTTTCTTAAACTATTTAATGTGAGTTTTGAAAAATTAGTTGATACGACAATGTCATGACCGGTGTTTTTTGCATTTTGAAGAATTATACATGCTGCTTCAAACATTTTTAAATCAATTTGACGAATATATCCATTTGATTCAAACAAAGGAACAAATTCATCAGGGAAATATTTGATTGAACCATCATCATTAATCCAACGAACTAATACTTCTCCACCAACAACTTTACCAGTTTTAAAATCAACCTTAGGTTGAACATAAGGAATAATACATCCTTCTTCCATCGCACTTTCTTTAGAAGCATTGATTTCTTCTAACTTATTTACCTTATCAAGAACGTCTTGCGAATAGTAATAAATATTACCATCCTTAACAACTGCATATTTAAGTGTTTGAATTGCAAGAGCAACCTCATCCTTAGGATTTTCAAGAGGAACCGCTTCATATACAGCACATGTCACATCAAAGGTATAATAGCCATAATTAGGAAATTCTATTTCATTTAAACGTTCAATACATTTTAAAATGAATTCCTTTACCTCTTCTCGATTTCTATCAGTTACAATTAAACCAAATTTAGAAAAGTCAATACGAGTTACAAATTCTTGTTTTTTTAGACCTTCTGTAAATACATCAGAAATTGTACGCATTAAAAGTCTTTGATTTTTATAGCCCACGTAGACCCCACCAAGGTTATCTAGCGAAAAGATAACAATAGCTGGGGAAACTTGACGAGAGTTCTTTAGTATTTTTTTCTTGCGTTTGCGCAATAATGTAACAAAACCTTCGTGGTTATGCTTAGCACTTTCAGCATCCATTAGCCTTGATAATCTTACTTGTATGATATAGTTTTGTCTAAAAGCCATTGCAGCAACAAGTAAGACTATTAATAAGGCTACAAGGACGACCACTAAAACTGTTACTTCGAAGCTTCCTATTTGAAACAACACTTTATCTAACATTATAGTAATCCTCCTTTAACTTATTTATTCGCTGCTTTTTCTTTCTTATCTGACTTCTTGTCAGCCTTTCTAGTAATCTTTCCATACTTATCCTTATTAACAGAAATTAAAATCATAATCAAAATAATTAAGACAATAATTAATAAGATAATAAGTGGGAAGAATGTCCAGAAGTCTGCATTATTATGATTACTTGTAGATTCAACATGGAAAATAACTTGTTTTGTAATTCCATCTTTAGTTGCAATTTCAATAATTACATCATCAGGATTATTTTCAATGTTTGTTTTATAAGTAATTTCTAGTTCTTGTTCAGCATTATCGCCTGTAGCATTTAAAGCTTCAATATATGATAAGAAATCAACTTCAGATGTCTTCTTCTTACCAATGTTAATATTATATTCAAACTTGTCTACTACTTTTTCAAGAGTATATCCATCAGATTCAATTTGATCTTCAAGAACATTATAAGCAATGTCATCACGTTCTACTTCAATAACATATGCCTTTTGATGAATTCCATCTGGTGCAGTAACAAGAATTACTACTTGATTCTTACCGATATGAAGATTATCTGCACCTAATACAGTAACAACTGGAGAATCATAAAATTCATTACCATGAACTACAGTGTCATACTTAACATCTAATAAGCCAACTTTACCATTTACATTATAAACTCCATAGTAAATCTTATCAGAATTAAATACGTCTGAAATCTTTTTAGCATTTTCATCCTTTAATTCAAGTCGATCAGAACCATCCATAAGATTGCTCTTATCAGCACCAACTTGGAATACTTTTAGCCAATCAAGAGAAGCATTCATAGTTTCTTCTGGAAGACGATAAATATGAAGCTCATATTCGGTTGTAGTACCATGCACACTTGTAATCTTAACTGTAAACTTATTATCTCCTACAAGAAGATTCTTTGTTCCTGTACCTAAAATTACATCGCTAACACTTGATGAATATGCATATATATCAGCAGTCTCTTTTGTATATGGAACTCTTACAAAATACTTTGTTGTATTTGGTTCAAATGTAGTTACTTTCTTTGTATCATAATCTAATAATGTCTCACCAGTTACACCTAAATCCATTAATGTTGGATTTGCATAGTCACGATTTACAATAATAGTATAGGTTTGTTGATCTCCATTTTGTGCAATTACAGTTACATTAAATACATTTTGACCTTCTACTAATGATAGACGACCTAAATGACTATTAGATGCAATTGTTGCAGTTGGATCACTTACAATTGCAGCAATATCAACAGTTGTAACACTATTAGGTCTGCTAATCGTAAATGTCGGATTGTTTGGTGTAGTAGATGTAATTTGCTCATCGCCATCAACTGTTAAACTCTTTAAAGAATTATCAACATTTGGTTCTTCAAACTTAATAGTGATTGTATATTCCAATCCTTTAATACCACTATCACTTATAGCATAAACCTTATGAGTAATAGTTGTACCATACATAGTTGATGCAATTTGGAACTGACGAGATGCGGTTTGGACATCATTGCTTCCAGTACCATCAGTAATATAAAGCTTTGCATATGAGCCTTGTAGAATTTGTGCATTAATCGTGTATGATTTAGCACCATATGGCATTGTAATTGTATAAGGTAATTGTGTTTGATCAAATTGTTGAACATTATTTGCAGCATTTCCTTGTTGTGCAATATAATATGCATTATTTGAATCTAATACCTCAATTAAAATAATTCCATTATCGTCAGATGCATTAATAGGGCCACGTGAAATTTCTAATACATAATTTTGAGGTGTACCATCTTCAGCAACACAACTTAGAACAATTTGATAATTATATCCATTTGATGTATTTCCACCTAAAGTAAATGAATTAGTATATGGATTAGAAGATGAACCATTAATCTTAGTTGTACTCTTTGTTGGAGTTGCTTCTACATTAATTGAAGTAGCATTTCCAACATTTGGAATATTAAATGTTCCTTCAGGTGTTCTCGTTGCAAAAATAGTTTGAGCTACACCATCAATAGTTACAACAAGCTTTGATAATGTTGCATCATTATCTAGCGCTTGACGCTCAATTTCAATCTTATAAGCATCACTTGCATCTGCTTGATTTTGACCATAAGCAACATAATATTCACTTAGCAATCTAACATCAACAGTATACTTATTAGGAGATACAGTGTTAGAAAGGTCAATTGTATAATCATATGTAGTTTGTCCATAAGAATCATTCTTAGCAACGCCTCCAATTTCAACAGTTGAATATTGAGGCTTAGTAATTCTTAATGTTAATACATTTGTTGAATTTTTAGCTGTGAATGGATATTGAGGAGTATTTGCATTAAATACTAATGAATTATTATTAATATCAACATATGTTTGATTATTTTCAAATAATTCTAGATTTGCAACATCCTTATCCTTATTAGCAGCAACTAAAACAAACTTGTAAATATTTGGAGCTACTGTTGCATCTTCAGCATTTACCATAACGGTTACAGTAACAGCCTTACCAGCACTTAGCATTACACGATATGAACTATTATCATTTGTAAGTGCAGTTAATGTTGTATCAGTACTTGTAACAGTAATTGACTTACCATTATAAGTTATATTAGTTAAATCAACATAAGACTGATTTCTACCATATTCTAGCACATACTCACCAGGAGCATATGGTGTATTACCATTATCCGGAACTGGATCTCCATTAGCACTAATTGATAATAAATCACGATCAGTACCAGGAAGAGCCTTTTTGAACTCAATTGTATAAGTTCTTGTACCAGCTGCAAGAGGATTTGCAGGTGTTGCATTTGAATAATTTTGAGAAACAACTAATTTAACAGTTATGTCATTTGTTGTGTTAATAACTGCTTCTAATGCAGAATTAAATGTATTAGAAATAGATGATGAACCAAGATAGTATCTAATATTTAACTTAGAAGTATCAATTGTATTAGAAATTGCATACTTTAAAATTGTAGAATTTACTGAATAAGGAACATTTACAACATAATTAAATGTTGATTGTTGATATATTGGATCTAATCCATATGATTTTGAAGTATCAGTAGCATCATAAACTTCAATATTATCTAAATCAGGATTTTCATCAACCCAAATATTTGTTGTATAAGTTGAATCATCACCATTTGGAGCTGTAATTGTAATTGTAACTTCATTATTTCCAGGCTTCAAACCAGAAACAATTCCTTGTGATGAATCAGTTCCGTTAGGTGTAAACGTTAAATTTGAACCATTTGGAGTTGTAATAGTTACTGTAGCATTTGGATCAGCTGGAGTTACATTAATTGGAACATCAGTTGTACCAGGTTTAGCTTCTATTAACTTATTATCAGTTCCCGGAATATCACTAATTACAACATCTGGGTCCGTTGAAGTAATATTATCAAGACCAGAATTATCAGAGGTTATTGGAACAATGACCTTAATATAATACTTTGTTCCATCAGTTTGATTTTCAGCTGTTGCATAAACCTCAAGTAAATATTCTAATGCTTGAGTTGTACTTGTTGAAACATCAAGATTATAGCTTCCATTAGTCAAAGATACAGATTGGAATGATGAATCAGTAGGTGATTTAACATTTAATTTTGGACTAGCTTTAGAACCTGCTGGTAAAGCAACATTAATAGTTGTTTTTGTATCGCCAACATCTAATGTAATAATTTCTGGATTGGTTTGATTTGTAGCAGTTGGAACTTGATTATAATATTGACCATGCTTTGAACCGCTAATACTAACATTTCCTATATCATTATTAGCATCTAATGTCGCGCTTCCTTTTATCACATTGACAGTATAAGTCTTATTACTTCCCTTCTCTGGTGCACACATAATACTAAATGTTTCAGTATTTTGACTAGCTAATGTAAGAGAGCGAGTATATGTTAGTTTATCTTTTGATAAATCATCAGGAAAATAAACACTAGATTTAGCAGACATTTTTGTAACATTGACAGTTATTATCATGGAAGTTTGAGTATAATTACTAATATTTTGAATTATTATATTATCACTATCAGGACTAAATAATATTTCTTTAGCTGGAATTGGAACTCCACCAATAGTAGCTGCAAATGTTGCTAAACGATTTTCAGTATCTCCAGTATTAAGTGTTAGATCAAATGTATAAACATCAGTTGGAACAACATTTTGTCCGCCAGTCTTTAAATACTCAAGCTCACTTACAATACCGAATGAATACTTATTTGAGCCTTCAACTAATGTAAGCTGATTATTAACTTGTGTAGTAACTGGTCTCCAAATGCTTCCAGACTTATAATATATTCTAGCAGCTGATGACTGTAATAATAGTTGGAAGAAAATTTCTCTATTTGCATAATTAATTGTCGCAACTACATTGGTATCACCATTAGCATAGTTAAATACTTGACTACCATTTTCATCCTTTAAATCTTGTGGATTAGACCCAACAACATTATTTATAATATTTGAAGCAACAGCATCAAGTAAGCTGAAATCTCTAATTGTCTTATCTTCATCTGCAGTATAAACAGTAATTGTATATTTTACAACAACAAGTCCATCTTCAGATGTAGCAGTTACTACGATTGTTTCCTTCTTTTGAGATGATAGCTTATTATCTTGAGAAATATTTAATTTTGCATTACCAATACCTGAAATTAAATTTGCAGTTACGGTAGCAGTTGAACCATAATTACTTCCGGCACCAAGATTTAATGTATACTCTAAATTTTGAGATGATGTATACAATTGACTTGCAAAGGCATTACCATTTGTATCATATACATCTTGTCCATTAACCTTTAAATTTTGAAGACCAACTGAACCATTAGCAGGTAAACGGTTAATTACAATTGTATAAGCATCAGACCACTTTTCATCCTCAGAGTAAACATAATAATTATAAGTTTTTGATGGACTACTTGTAGTAAATGTACTCATCGTAATATTAACTATTTTTGATGTGGTTGTTGATTTAGCACCATATACCTTTGCACCAAGTGCAGTTGCATTTGCGGTAACAGTTAGTGAATTAACACTATAAGGAATATCATAAGTAAGTGTTAATGGAGCCGCAGTTCCTGGAGTAAATATTCCAGATGTAGGTGTAAGTATATTTGAACCATCACTTACTTCAAATTGATTTAAAGTTCTATCAGTACTTCTTGTATCTGCAACATAATATTCAATGTAGTATTCTGCAGTTTGACCAGATTGAGGAGTTACAGTTATCTTAACCTTAACAGCTTGATTCTTTGTAGTAATATTATGAGTATGAGAAGCTGTATTACCATATGTTTGAGTTTCAATTGTTAGCTTAGCATGTTGGCTTGTAGCTGTAACTACAAAACGTAATATAGCTGAATTATATGGTAAGTTACTATTTATTGTATATGTATCACCGGTCCAAGTACCTGCTCTTACTACATTATTATTTGTAACATCATAAACAGTTACACTTGCGATTGAATTATCAGTATCTGCAGCCTCTCTTTCAACAGTAACATTATAAATAGCAAAATCATGTGTTACCTTATCAGTAACTCTATACTTAATACTTCCTTGATTTGTTGTACCATCGATTGCAACAGGTGTTCCTGTTGAACTTGTAATTGTATTCCATGTACCAGTTGAAGCATCATAATATTCAAGGGTTGAGCTACTAGGTGTAGTCAATGGTGCTTTAACTGAAACAGATGTAATAGTATTTCCAAGGCTATCAAGATACGGAACTTTAACCACATAATCTTTACCATTGTCTGAGTTTAAGGTAGATGAATCTAACGTACCTGTTGTTGATGTACCTGTAACAGATGTTGTAGGATCATTTAATCCCGTATTAGCAGTTATCGTCTTATACACAAATTTGTAAGTAGCTTTTACATTAGAATCACTTGAAAGTAATACAATTATTAAATCAGTTGTACCAATTTGTACGGTTGTATTAGCATAAGCTGTACCATTATATGTTGAAGATACGCAATCAGCTGTATAATTAACTAAATAATGAGCTACATTTGGTGATACCCATAAATAATAAGTTCCTTCTGCTAAATCAACAAAATTAGTAACAGGGTTTGAACTTGAATTTGCACTACCCTTAGTGATAATTGGGTCAACTAGACCATCATCCTTGGTAAATGTTATATTGGTAATAATAGGCTTTCTTTGAACATTTACAGTATATGCTTGGCTTGTAGAACCATCCTGTGCAATTACAGTAAATGTAACTGTTGAGAATGAGCCTCGATTTGTCGGATCAAGAATTAAAGAGTAAGTTCCATTTGACAATGAACTATAAGTTGCACCACTTAACGTTGATAAATCAATCTTTCCTTTTCCACTATCAACAGTAACATTAATTGTTGTACTTGAAGAAGCAGTTGCAGGAAGAGTGAAGTTAGTAGATGTCGTTGTAGCAGAAAGTGTTGCAGTTGAAGGAGTTGCCCCGCTAATTGCAACAACAGTGCCTACCTCATGACTAACAGTTCTTTCAATTGTTACATCATATTCCTTTGAATTATGAGAAGAATTATCTTCTACTTTAATCTTAACACTAGCATTATTAGTTGAAGTATTAATTGAAACAGGGAAATATCCAACTGTTGGCACTTGTGTCCAGTTTGCACCACCATCTGTACTATAATAAACAGTACTTAAGGTTGGGTCTGTAGCAGTTGGTGTAACGTCAACACTTGTAATAGCATTACCATTTGAATCACTATATGGGAATGTAAGCTTAAATCCAGTACTTGCATTTCCTGATAGTTGCCCCATATTTGAACCATGTGTAACACGACCAGATACTGTTTTTAAACTAGTGTGATCAACCATTGTCTTTACAGTAAATGTATATACCTCTGTTTTATTTGCATCACTTGAATTTAAGTTGATAGTAAATGTATTAGCATTTATTGTTGTAGATGCTACAGAAACAGGGTCATTGTAAGTACTTCCATTAAATAATGCACTTAATGCATCTGCAGTAAAGCTTACATTAAACTTTGTTACCCCAGTTGGAATCCATACATAATAATTTCCTTTAGGAAGTCCTGTACTTGGGATGGTTACAACAGAATCAGTTTGACTTGATGAACCAGATGTCAAAATTGGATTTACTCCAGTTGAACCAACCTTAGTAAATTGAATATCTGTAATAATAGGTAATCTTTGAATATTAATAGTATATGATTTTGTTGTTGTTCCATTTTGAGCAACTGCATCAAAGGTTACTACATCATATTTACCTCTTACCGAAGAATTTAAAACTAATGTATATTCTCCATTATTTACACCATTATTAGTTACATTTGAGGATAAATTACTAATTTCTCCATTGCCAGCATCAACTTTAATTTTAATTGTTGTACTTGAAGAAGCTGTTGCAGGGAAAGTAAAGTTTAAAGATAAAGTTGAACTATTTAAGGTGCCAGTTTGTGAAGTACCATTTGTAACAGTTACAGAAGCATCTGTATTATCTCTTACAGTTCTTTCAACATTAACCGTGTAAACCTTAGTTGCACTAGTCGAATTATCTTTTACTTTAAAATATACAGTTGTTGTATTTCCACTAGCAAAGCTAACTGGTGCTACACTACCAGAAGTCCAGTTTGATTGATTAAAACTATATTCAACTGAGCTTAAAGAAGGTGTAGTAAGCGTAGCATTAATGTTTGCTGAAGTAATTACATGTCCATTTGCATCTTTATAAGGGAATGTAGCTTTATATTCTGTAGCTGATGTCGATGTGACTGTTGCTGTTGTAGAACTTCCTGCTACAGTACCTGTAACATTTTGTAGTCCAACATTATCAGCAATCGTCATATAGTTAAATACATAGTCTTCAGTAGCATTATTTGAGCCGTCATAGCCTAAGCTAATTGTAAAGCTTTTAGCATTAACTGCGAAAGTATTTCCAGTTTGATTACCACCATTATTAATATTATAAGATGAGTTTTTTGCATCACATGTATAGTTTACGTTAAATGATTGTAAAGAAGCTGACCCCCAAACATAATATGTGCCCTTAGGTAATTCATTAAATGAACTTACAACTCCAGTTGTTGAACTTGATGAGCTTGTAGTAATAATAGGATTTGCAAAACCACCATTACTTGTAAATGTCATTCCTGTAATAATAGGCATTCTTTGTACATTTATTGTATAAGTTTTTGGTATACCTGATTCTGAATTTACCGTAAATGTTACTGATGAGAATATACCTCTTTGTGTATTACTACATGTGAATGAATATCCATCAGATGTTGGTGTAGTACTATCAAGACTAATACCATTACTACTTATAGTACTTGTATCAATACTACCTTTTCCATTATCTACTTTAACTTTAAATGTTGTAGATGTACTTGCGGTAGCATCAAAATTAAAGTTTGCAGTTGTATTTGATTCTGTTAAGCTTCCAGTCTTAGTTGTAGAACCATTTGTAGCTGTAACAGCTGTATCTACCTTATCACTTAAAGCAGCTCCACCTAATGATGCATTAAAATCACTAGGACTTTCACCATATACTTTACCACCAGTAGTTTCTGCTACACGCATACTTATACAGGTTGAACTAAAAGTAGTAACACCTGAATTTAACCTTATCCTTATTTTAAATATTGCATATATTCCGCTAGATATATCACCAGTTGTTTGACCAGGACCATAAAAAATTTGTGAGTTAGTTAATATTGGGGATGGTTCAGTTACTCCTGTTGTATATAAATAGTTCTCAGCGTTACCTTCAATGTAATTTGATCCAGTTGTTCTACCAGGTAAACTTGGTAATTTTGAAAACGGTTTTCTTCCTGGATTACTAATACTACCAGTTACTCGATCAGATTTATCATCTAATGTTGTATTATCCCATAACGCATTACCATCATTTGTAACATCAATACCCAAAATAGACGTAGTAGATTCAACTTCAGTACTATTCAAATCCCACACTAATTGCATACTAGATAAAGAAGTACCTATATCAACAAACGCAGTCATATAAAATTCGCCGGATGTAGGAACAGATGTTATACAATTTGAGTAATCTTCTGCCACAAATAAATCTTCGGTATAACATACTTTAACTTTCACATTAGTACCAGCAATACTTACCCATTGATTAATATTTGTTCCAGCAGCATTAACCGTTTTATCTATCTTTGATGTACTAATAATTGAATTTAAACCAAATATCGATAAAACAATCAAGAAGAATAATATAATTTTTTTCTTTATATTTTTTATCATATTATATTCACTCCTTTCATAATATGAATAAAATTTATGTTATTTTTGAGTGACCATTAGTAATTAACAGTCACCCAAAAATTATTAAGACGAAAAAGAATAATTTTGATTATATAATATATTATCTAGATAATATTCATAATCAGGTAGTTGATTATGTGTATCCTTAGATTTTGCACCAATGTTTGTTGCATCTGCTGTTTCAATCTTTGCTTTGGTACCAGTCAAACCTGCTATGTATTTAACCGCATTTATTTCTGACTCTGTTAATTTTGTAAATTTCTTTGCAAAATCCTTAGCAATTGTTTTATCAGCAGTCTCTATTATTCCATTTCCATCCAAATCACCAACTACAACAATTTCTACGCAATCAATTAAAAGTCTTGATACGCTATCATCGCTGTCATATAAAGAAATATATGATCCAGTTCCAATATAATCCGTTGATGCGGTTGATAAATCAGTACCATTTGCTCCATCAAATATTACATTTCCATTAGAATCACAAACAACAATGTGTTTTAAATTATTTACAAAGTTATTTGTTAATAAATCAGAAACAGTCTTTCTTTGAGGTAAATGGCTTAATTTATAAATTGAATTCTTTCTTTCTGCTACAGTCTTAGAAGCTAAGGCTGTATATCTATCGTCATTTGAAACATCATATGTATAAGTTAACGTATTTAAACTAAAGTCTTGTTCATAGCTTACAAACTTAACTGTAGATGAATTAGTTAACTGTAAATATGTAGGTTCTGGGGTTTTAATTTCAAATGTGAATGCAGGGTTGAAAGCAGGTGTTGTAGTAGGCATTTTATTTTGATTCATATAATCAGGATTACTTGCATTTGATTCCATTACAGATTTATAAGTTGAGTAATCACCAAATTCAAAACTAATAGGATATGAAGCCTTGCTCTTAACAACATAGTAAGCATTCTCGGTAGGATTTGATGTTGTAGGTCTCATATTGTTACCATAGAATATATCAAATGCTCCAGAAGAATAGTCAAGAACTATATCAGTTTGAGAGCCAACTAATCCTCCCCTAATTGTTACAATTGTTTTTTGATCAGCACTTGTCTGGTCATATTCAGTTTTTGCTGCAGAACCGTCAGCATTTTTAGCTAACAACAAGCTACTAGATGTCGGATTAGTAAGCTTAATGTCGTTAACATAATCTGTTATTTCAAGAGGATCTAACTGAACCATAATTTTGCAATCAGCTGTCTCGCCATTTGTATTCCATGCATAATTTTGATTATCCTTTAATACTGCATCGACCTCAAATTCTGGTGTCTTCACAATTTCTTTAAGAATAAAGTCAAATTGACAAGATGGATTAGTATCAAATGTCTGCCAAGTACTATCGTAGATTGTCTTAATCACGAACTTAGTATTTGCCGCAGTTAATAATGAAATTGGTTCAACCTCATAGTAATATACTTTAGTTGTAGAATCACTATATAAGTAAGTTACTGTAAAGTATAATTTTAAATTTACACTATACTTAAATGGTGTATTAGCTGTTTGAGCAGTTGGATCATACTGCTTAAGTTCAAATCTAATTCCTTCAAATTTAAAATTGTTATCTGGATTATCAGGATTATTTTTGTTATCTGGCTTTGTTGGATTATTATCATCATTACCATCACCACTATTTGGATGATCTCCACCATCTGGGAAGGTTGGATTAGAATTTGAGCTACCACCGATATCCGTAGATTTAATAATCTCGAAATCGCATTCATTATTGATTAAAACATAATTTTGATCATAATTAGCTTGCGATAATCCATTTACAATTCCAGGGCCTATACCTGCTTGAATTTGAGCAATTGCCTTTTGATCACCAACATTAATACAATTATAGCCTTGTGCTGGTGTTACAACCAATGGAATTATTTCAAGATGTCCTTGTGCATCATTTAGAATTCCATATACTCGTCCAAGTGGAAGATTTACGCTACCAGTATAATTGTTTCTATGAGTTACAATTCCTGTTACACTATCCTTTATCCACTTTTCTGAAGCCCAATAAACCTTTGCTGATCTCTTTCTAATTTCAAAAGGCTGCTTCAATGATTCATACTTATCATAGCCATTATTTGTATCAGCATCTAAGCATAATGTTATTGCATATTTACCAGCATTAACTGGTGCATATGGTTTACCATTAGAATCTAATAATTCTTGGTAAGTTGCTCCATCATCTAATAGCTCATAATATCTTATGTATGGCACTCTAGTATCTCCCACAATACTAGATGTCATTTGAATATCATTAAATGTATATTGTGAACCATTATATATCATATCCTCAGGATTTGCCTTAAATGAACCCCAGTCAGTAACAATAATCTTTGATGGAATAGAAGTTATTGTTATTGTTCTAGTATCCTGGAATATATTATAGTTAGGTAATTCAATCTTAATATAGATAGTTAAACTACCAAAACTACATCCAATTGGAACATTACTCCAAGATGATGGTGGAGCACCATGTCCTAGAAGATCCTTTGAATATTGAATATAATTATCATAATCAGCGCTTTGTGTAATTCCAGATACAATAGGATAATTATACCAAGTATGAGTTATGAAATATTCTTGGCCAGTATAGATATGAGTTACATCAAAGAATTCAATATCTAAATCAGCCTTATCAATCGTAATTGTTGTTTCAATACTTATATTATAGTTATTTGAAAGAATAATTGAATTAGTATCTCCTTCTACATAGAAACCATATCCACTCTTCCAAACAAGATCAGTTAAGGTTGAACCAACAATACCACCATAATAATGACCACTATTTACAGATTTTGTTAAAATAGTACCTCTAAAAGCTTGTCCATTTACAAGACCAGATTCCTCAATTCCAGGAACCTTTTCAAATGTTGCATCTAGAAGTCTTCCTTGTTCTGAAGCAGATGATGCAAGCAATGCACTCCAAGCATTTCCATCATAAGTTTTAACCTTATTTGGAATCTTAATTACTAAATCACGAGGCTTAATTGCAAAATAAATTGGATCTGTCGCCGTATTATTGTAATTATCTCCTGAATCAAATTCTAGAGAAATAATCAAATAGTACTCACCAACATTTGTTCTATTTTGAAGAACACTATTACATTCTGCATATTGATTACCTTGTTTTACGTAATATGTATAAGTAAGCTTGCTATCTAGGTTATCTCCACCATATGATAAATAATCAATATTTGTTGGATTAGGAGTTACTTTTCCATCGTAAATCTTATTTAAATCAATACTTGGAGGAGTAATTCTAGTATCTGCCTTATCAATCTTAACCGTAAATTCATCATAATCAGATGCTGTTTGATCAAGACCTAAGAACTTCCATTCACCATTTGTATATGTTGTGGATTTTATTGCAACATAAATATGAATAGGATTTGAAGTGTAATTCTTAAATTTAGGTATAGTTGTAGAATATTCTGAAATATCATTAGTAGCTTTTGCTGAATATCTAATTTCAGCAGCATCATCACCACTAAATGTAAATGTTATTGTATGATAATCACCATCATAAATTCCCTCATATTTAGAAACAACATATGGCACAGTATCATATGCAACATTTAAATTAAGATCAAGTCTAATATCATAATTGTCAAGATTTTCTGCAATACTATTCTTTACTAATAATGGTACGGAAGATGGAGTATTATTCCATTCAAAATTATTAGTAAATGCAACATCTGTATAAGAACAATTAATTGCATATAGCTTAGCATCAGGACTCTTAGCCTTAATTGCAGAATTAAGGACAACTCCTATTGGAAGTGGGTTAGATGCAAGTGTTTGAATATAGCTTAATCCAATTACAGGAATATTTCCATCATATTTATAATTCATTGAAGCTGAGAATATAACAACACATTTATTGATTCTATAGTTAATGTAGAATTCTTTAGTTCCTTCACCAAATGAATAATTATTTTCAGCACTTGATGCTCCGCTTCCTTTTAGTTTAATAACTAAACGGTAATCGCCAACATTTTTAGTCTTAGATGATAGCGGACTTACCAAATCATTTTGGCTATAATAGAATATTTCATAATTATTAGAATTAAAACTATTATTGCCAGTCTTCGTAAGAATTGTAAAGTTAGGAGCTTGTTCTTCTGCATTATAAGTCAAATCAGTATCATATCCTGAAACAACAAGTTCACGAGGTGTAATTGTAAATTGTTTTTCCTCTTGAATACCCATAAAGTTAGCTGTATCACCATATTTAATAGTTACCCAATATGTACCAGCATTTGTAGGTGTAGGTCCTAAGATTTCTCCACCTCTAACACCATTATTATTCTCGTAATATTTAACCTCAACATCTTTTCCAGCACTTAGAGCTGCTGAAACAGTACCGTTAAAATCATATGTATGGAATACTGGATTTACAGGATTTCCATCATATTCCTTATCAAGCGAATCAATGCTTAAGCTATTTCTAACCTTCTTAATTTCAAATGTATATACCTGATCAAGAAGATCATTAAAGTTGGCTACCTTAGTCGCTCTTACCTTATACTGATAAGTGCCTGCTTCAGTCTTAAGATTAGTTGATGTTGTCCAAGAACCATATGTTCCTGTTGCAAAATCATATTCAGCATATTCAATATTAGAGCCCTTAGAATATCCAGTAGGTGTTACAATCCAGGCTTCAAATCTAATGCCACTATTTTCATCATAGTTAAATATTCCATCACTAGGAATATTTGTTCCTAATGTAATTGTACCTCTTGTGATTTCAAGCTCGAAGTCAAAAATGAAATCATAATTATTTGTTACATCAACATTATTTGCATCACGTATCACATGGAATTCTGGACGAATATTAATAATACCCTTATCAGTTCCGGCTTGAGTATAGATACCAACAATTGAATTATTAGTTATCAGTAATGCAGTAATTAGCTTATGATTATAAATACCATCAAGCAATCCTTCATCACCATTTCCCGTTTGTCTTTGAACTGAGAAATCAGATGAGCCATCATTTAAAGCACTTACAAGATCATAATTCCAGTATACACCAGAATACATAACCTGATATGGTGAGCCATTATTAGAGCTTATATGATACTTTCTTCTATCAATCTTAAAGTGGTTTTCAATAACCGTTTCTGCATAATTTCCTTGTGCAGGAATCTTTAAACGATAGATATAATCACCGGCATTTGTCACACTAGAAAGCTCTTTACCAGAAATCTTCCAATCTCCGCTTCCTTGTATTTGTTCTTGGGCAACGAAATAAGAAATTGACCATTGATTTGGAAGAGTTTCTCCAAATTGAACACCATTATTATTCTTTATTGAATTCCAAGTGTTTTCATCATATGCTATTCCATCATATATCTTATTGAGAAGATTTGAAGAAACAGTTAAGCCATCATCAACACGAGATTTAGGATTAATTGTAAATTTAGCACTTCCATAATAATTTTCAAAATGAACTAAATTACCTGAAGAATCTTGAGCATTATCGGCATAAATCATAAAGTAAACCGTATATACACCAGGAGCTGTTTGCACATAGTCATCTAAAGTATAATCTAAATTACTAGTTGAATTCTTCTTACCATAGTGAATTTCACAATATTGTGAGGAAGGATCATCTACATAATTAATAACGTCCGTACTATATTGCTTACTGAATGATTTTGCAAAACTAATTGGATTACCATCAGTATAATCAACCATAACATCTGGAATTTCTCTTACTGTCATCTCAGGATAATGAGCATGAAGCTTAAATTGAAGAATAATACGATAATTATATGAATTATCACTTATTCCATTTGTTGTTTTCCATTCCATTCCAAACAAATCATTATTATAGAATAGCCATGAATTATCCACTCCATTACCTGTAGCTACAGCATTTGAGTAAAGATAAGTCATACGTGATAATTTTTGTCCTGAAGCACTATAAATATGATATTCGAACCTATCAGCGCCTAAAAGGCCTGATAATTGAATTGTATTATTTACAGTATTATTTCCGATTAAGAAATTTTGATTAAACTGAGCAGTTGTTTCAATACTTCTAAAATCAGAGGAACCTGGATTACTATCATATGTAATATTTGTTTCATCCTTTACCTTTAAATCAACATTATAATCAAGTCTTAAAACGGCTGGAGTAATTTCAAATTCAAACATATTTTGAATCGAATCTAATGTTGTATAGTTTTGTAAATAATTAGGATTATTATCTGAATCTGATGTAATCTTTATAACATACCTACCAGCATTGATTGGTAATGTTTCAGAAAAATCAGAATCCGGAGCACCTGAAGTCTTAAAGTAAAACCTTAATAGCTTATATCTATTACCAGATGTTTCAATTCCGCTTGAATTGAAATCACCATTAAAGCCTCCACTAATACCAATCGTGGAAGTATCAAATGTCGTTCCTGTATATGTTCTATTTAAATTAGATACGGTCAAATATGCATCTGCTTGTCTAATTCTAATTATTACATGACCGACCTCTAAGCTTTCGTTACCATCTTCTCCAGCAATAGAAACCTGATATCCAACATAATATGTACCAACAACGATAAATTGTGGCTTTATAGCTGACCAAGCAGTATTCTCATATCCAACAGGGTCAACTAATGAATCGGTTGCATCATCATAATATCCCCACTTGTATTGAATATCATAGCCAGATGCATGGCTTATAACATCAACCTTTGGTGAATGATATTGATTATCAAACTTTGTATCCTCATCTGCAGCAGATACCTTAAGATCCTTGCTAATTAATGTAACTTCAACATCTCCATCACCAATTGTAAATTCAAAGTTATCAGCTACATAATATGTTTGACCATCAAATATATTTATTCCACTATCATATTTGAAATTTCCTGAAGGATCTGTAACCTTAGCATTAATATCAAATGATGTCGCTTCTCTATAGGTTCCATCCTTTGCAGCTTTAGTTTTTAAAGTTAATTCCAAATTATACCCAGGGAATGAATCCTTAAATCCAATAATATTTTCAGTATCATTTTCTGTAAATGTTTTAGACCAATTTGTTTTTAACCAAGTTTCATTAGTTATATATTTAATATTAATAATACGCTTAGTAACGTTAAATTGGATTGAATCATAATTAAGAATATAATTATTAGCATTTACTGTACTTGTTGGTAAAGCACTAACAAAGTATCTGCCAGCATTAAGCATTGGAATATTATAGCCAACACTAATACGCTTTGAATCAAATAATTCATATTGGAAATCAATTCGATTACCAAACACATCTGTAATATATGGTTTAGCATAAATATCCTTACCAGTATAAACCACTGAGGTTTCTTCCCATTGAACATTTACATTCTTAGGTATACAATGAACCTTTGCAATCTTATACCACTTGCCATTTATATAAATATCACGATCAGTTGTAGGATCACTTCCAGCCCATGCTCGATAATTTTTACCTTGTGCAATATGAATATAAACACGATAATAACCAACATCAGTTTGATCAGTTAGGATTGAACCATCAATTTCATTATAATCAGAATCAGTCTTAATATATAAGGTCTCAACCTGACCATCAGATTTTGTTGTATATTTTGGTAATATGTTATGACCATTATATTCAACTTCACTATCTTGAACATAGAAATCCTTTAATTCCGCACGTTTAATTGTAATTTGTATAGGGTAGCTTCCATCATCAAGTTCTGTAAATGCAGGACGATAATTTTCAACAACTGAGTTATTATTAGCATTTATTTCAAAGAATACAAACTCAAAGTCTCCTTCCATCTCATATGGATCACCATTATTTTCACCATCAAAATCACCCTTAGCATCAGCTGATGATGTAGTAAATGTATAATTTGCCAAGCTAATATCCTTGATAACATGCCCTGGAATTAATCCAGCATTAGCTAAATTATTCTTAGAATTAGCACTTTCATCATATGTTGAGCTAAATACATTATTAACAAACCAAACACCATTTGGCATTTCAAATTTACTTTCATCATAAACCTTAAATCTCTTCCAAGGATCTGTAAGCGTTGTTTTGAAATATAAGGTTCTTTGTTCAAGTCTTATTTCCTTGATTTGAAGCACCTTACCAATGTTTGAATCAATTCTTGATGGATTATACAATACAGCATAGTAATCGCCAGCATCAATCATATAGTCTCCATTTGAATCTGGATTCTTTCTCTTTGAGTCATATAATGCAAACAAAGCATTATTTTCTGGTGTATCACTATCAAAGAAATCGTATAAATCATTTAAGCTCATGCCCAATACATTATTTAATATAGATTTCTTAAAGTAATAAAGCTTTGGCTTTTCACTATCAGTCAAATAAAGTGGTGACGTATGAATCGTATATGTTGTTCTATGCTTTTCTGCATCATATATACCACTGAAAGAATCAATATCAGTAGAAATACTAGCTTGATCAATGATGACTCTAACTTTACCACGTTTTTCTTTATAATTACTTGCAGAAATAACATAATTTAATGTATATGTTCCTACATTACGGAAGTTAATGTTTGTTGAAGAAATATCTGTTGCTTCTTCCTCAGTAACATCTCCTGTCCAGAATTTCCAAGTAATAATTCCTGGGTAGCTACTTGTTATTGCAACCTTAGCATTTTTATTAAATCCATCGAAAACAAATTTTTGCTCTTCAGGAGCATCAACATCAAGCTCTGGATAGCTTATTACAAGCTTTACATCAAATACAACATCATAATATAATTCTGGAGCATTTGTATTTGTATCAAATAATTCGAGATTTTCTAATGTGAAAGCTTCTAGCTTTGGCGTATAGCTTGGATGTAATTCCCATTGACCACTTGCTGCATTATATACGTATGTAATACGGTAAGTATATGTTCCTACTGATGAATAACGCGTTTTTATTTTAGCTTTTAAGGTGTCGTTTGATAAAAGAGCTGTTACACTGAATCCTGAATCAGAATTAGTATTAGCATTACTGCTTGTATAATCAACATTAAGTTCAAATACATCAGCCTTATAATCTCTTTCTGCATCAAATGAAATTAAAACCTTACGATTAATAATACGATATTCAATTAAACCTCTATCTGATGCTGATAAAACATAATTAGGGTTATTATAATCATCATTAAGCTTGAAATAATATGTACCTGGAATTATATGCCATGTATCAGCATTTCCAGCACCATCAAAGGATGCAATACTATATGTAACAACATCAGTTGTTCCAGTCGTTACAGTATATTGAGGTACAATTGTTTCGCTCGTATATTCGTATTCTTTTGTATATTCTACAGTTAGAACACGAGGAACAATATGAAAATAAAATTCAATTGAAGTGCCTTCACAATTTGAAGTATCTGCATAGTCGATTTCAACATAGTACCAACCTAAATCTTGAGGAGCTGTCCTATAATTACCTGGTGATTTAGTACCATCACCTGCAATTATAACATCACGATATTTAATTGTCTTTTGACCATCATGGAATGTTGTTACACCTAAATCATTATATGTGACAGGGCGAGCTAAATATTCAATTTCAATTTCATCCGTATAATTAGGCTGAATATTTGTAGCTTTTTCAATAAGAATTGTTCCACTAAAGATTTTCTCTTCAAAATTATCTCCAGAAACTCTTATATAAAGTGGAATAGGAGCACCAGTAACATTCTTATATCTTGCAATAACTGGAGAATAAACAATCTGATTTCCTTGAACAGTACCATACTCAACCTTTAATGGAATCATTTTTTCAATACCATTAACAACTTGAGCATATTGATATGATAAATCATTTGTCTCAAGAGAGCCTGTCATAACTAAGCGATCGGCTGATGAGTTAGATAAAATACCTGAATGATATTCACCATCATATTGGCCTTGATAGAAATCACAATTCAAATCTAGGGATAGAGGATTAATATTTACTGTTATATTTTTCTTAATTGGACGATATCCATGCTTTAGTATTTCAACATAAATATCATATGTACCAGCTTTTGTAAATAAATCCACTTGATAATTGGCACTACCTACAACAATCTCAGATAGGTTGTATGTTAACCAATTCTTGTTACCATCATCCATAGCAACTCTGATAGTAAGATCTTGAATATTAATTCCTGAACCTAAATTAGAAATCTTAAATCCGTGCATTTGACGATCATATGTTACATTATCAGGTGTGATTGTCATTGTCATTTGAGAGCCTAAATTACTATCAATAACCATAGGAAGATATTTATAACTTGTATTATAATTTAAAGCACTTGCCTTAACGATTATATGATAAATTCCAGCATCAATTCCAACAGGAGGAACAGTTGTCCAATTTGTTATAGAATCAAAATCAATATTACTAATATTATCTGGTGCATCAGCTAATAGACTATAATATACATCCGCATAATATGGGTTCGTAGTGACATTAATTGAATGCTCAAATCCATCATATGCAAATGTCCTATCTGCTGTATCACATATAATTTCGACATCCTTACCATTAATTTTAATTACAACGCTGTCATACTTAGTTTCATAATTATCTGCTACAAGCTTAATATATGTAGTATAGTACTCAGTACCTGAATTTGGTTGTGAATAGAAGAATGGTTGAGTTGACCAATCAACCTCTACTGCTCCATTTTCAGGATTTTGTTCACTATAATAAATATGATAATTTGATGTAGGATCTGAAACTGTAATTGTTGCATAGTGGTATGCTTGATCATATGTAAATACATATGTTCCTGATGCATCTTGATTATTGTCAGACCAGTCAACATTTAATTTATATTTAAATTGCTTAGGTAAAATTTCAAATTCACCCTTAAATACAACAACATAATTACCTGTTTGGTCACCTAAAGCATCATTGGAAACTCGCCACAATCCATCAACATAGAAATCGCCTGTAGTTGATGCTTTGTATAACTTAACAGCACTTGAAATTGACTTAAATGAACCAAATAATGAATCTCCACTTAACAAATTCAAGCTAGGTCTTGTAGAACTTGTATCTCCCGTTCCGTTTGCACCAGACACATAAGACCAAGGCTGACCATCATACTCTTTAGAAGAAATCGGATCATCAACTTGAATAATTAAGCTACGAGGAGTGATATTAAAATCAATTCTTTCATCAAAATCCTCAAAATATTGACTACCAGTCATTTTAACTTTGACATAATAGCTTCCAATTGCACTTGGGGCTGATGCTAATTCTTGATTATGATCCTTATCATAGAATTTAAATTCCTTAACAACATTTGAATCCAAATCAGAAGGTCTTCTTAAAAGAGCATTCAATACATTTACTGGCTCTCTATCATATTCCTTATCAAGTGATTTAAATTTAAATAAACCTTTTGTTAAAACAAGTTTAATATTCTTAGTTACAGTTTCATAATTTGTTTTTTCAATTTTTAATGTTAAATCTATTTCTCCAGTACCTGGAATTTCTTTAAATATATATGTTGAGCCACTAGTATGACTACTATTTTCAGTAATTGTTACAGTTGGATTATTTGTAAACTTATTATAGAATATAGCACCTAAATTGTGCTCGTATCCATCAATTCCATACTTAATATATAATGGATCAATTGCACCTATATCATCATGAGAGAAATTCTTTTCAAATACCTGTAATGAATCATCAATTGAAATTATTTCTTGATTGTATGATACAGTACCATTAGGATTGTCAGTAGGTAAATATTCATTGATAGATAGATTATAATCAATTGTAGCATACTTAATTTCACAAGTAGCATTCAATGTAACGTTATATTTTTGAGTTTCATCCATAAAACCTAAAGATGGATCAGCATCGTTAGTTAATCGATGTGAAGACTCAATATAATATCCTGTTGAATAAATATTTGTATCCCAATTAAAATCACCTTTACGGCTTAAATTATTAGAATCAGAAGAATATGTACCCTTTTCTAGATTAGTACTAGTACTTGTAGTAATGAGTTCACCGTTTAAAACTGAATTAGGCCCTAGACCATTAATTTCCATTGTAAAGGTTGGTGGTGTATCTATCCATGAGCTAAAGCCACCATTATATCGATAATAATTATGGTCCTCATCCAATGTATATTGAGAAGATATTGTAATTGTTACTTCTCCTTTTACAATCTCGAAATTTGCTGTAAATGTAGTTCCAGCCTGACCATTATATGCAAAGTTTTTACTGTAGCTTACAATTGTCATTGTACCAATTGTACCTGGATCAATCGCAACCGTATTATTTGTAGGAGTAACCTCTACGATAAATTTGGCATCCATTTTACCATATGCTTCATCGTAAATATAAGGCTTCGGGGTTAGCTCTAATCCGTTATATTTATATTCATAACGGGATGTTGCAGCATTCCATTCACCATCCCATACAATATCTGAATCAATGAAATCATATGGAGTAATTTCTACAAACAATGTAATTACTGGTACAAAGTTATTAGTAACCTCTTGGCCCTTAGTATTATAGACATGGTATCCGCCTTCCCAAACAAAGCCTAAGCCTGAAACTCCACCATTTCCATTATGTTTATCAGACCAATATTGTCCAACATCATTACTTTCAGTTTTCAATTTTCCTTTTAATACATAGCCAGTAGGAAGATTAGGAGCTTGACCTGAAACTGTCCATTGATCATTTGACCATCCTAAGCCATTGTATTTTACCTTCAAAATAGCATCCTTATAATCAGATATACCTTCTAAATTATAATAATAATCCAAAAATACATCTGAATATGCGCGATATCCATACCCAAATTCATTTTCAATATTATCAGATTCATTTGCTTCATGGAAAAGCATTAATTCATAATGCGTAATAGTAAATGTTTTAACTGCTGATCCATATAAAAATCCAGTATTAGATGTAAAGGTAATTGAAGCGGTACCAACATTAACATTATTACTATATCTAACAATTACATTATCAAAGCTAGGAATCCTACTATATTGATGAGTAGATGAATCATAATTATAGAAACGATCATAAATAATATCCTTTTGATTTTCTCTAACCATTGTTGGATCTACATATTTAATGCAATTTTCATTTGAACCAATTTCTATAATCACTGGCTCAATTGCATCACCCATATTATAAGTATATGAATCATCTTCTAGTTTAAAATCAAGGGCAGACATAAGGATAGTTGGTGTTGTACCAACAAATCGCCAAGCTTCCTTATAGAAAACAATACCATTTGTTATATATACATCTTCTTTACCATATGATGTTCCATAATAGTTTGTAATTGCATTAGCATTAGCTTGAGCACCCAACGTTTCAGGTACAAAATTACCTGAAGCCGTTGCTGCAGTTGCATATTTAGTAGCTTGTGCAACAGTCATTTGGGAATAAATATAAACTGTATGTGAAGCTTCAAAGGTTAAAACTCCTGCACCCATTTCAACATAGTTTTCACCTAGGACAAATGAATTAACCTTTTCAAAATAATTATCTCCATATCCATCAAAGGCACCACTAATAATACCTCTAACAGGAAGACCATTATATGTTGAGGGGAAAATAACAATATCACTTAATAAATATTGCTTCAATCCTGATGACAATGTTGTAACAAACACATAATCTTCAGTATTAAATCCTACAATTACATATCCCTTTAAGTCCTCATCATAAGAGTACTTAAACATATCATCTGTATTTTGACCAATAACCATTACTGGGAAGTAACAGTTCCAATTATAGCCCCAATTAGTTGGCCATTGACTTTCTTGATAATAAACTTCTAAGTAGAAATCCTTATTGCATCCATAGAAAATTCCGTTTTTTAAATCGTCTACATTAGTCTTTTTATTAGTACCAGCAATCATTGAGACACAATTTCGATTAATTCTTAATTTTTCTAGATGTGTACAATCCTGGAATGCTCCATTACCAATTTGAATAATGCTTTCTGGTAACGTAAACGTAGTAAGTGATGAACATCCCTTAAATGCATAAGCACCAATAGTATCAATTGTAGATGAAGAATTATCAAATTCTAGACCACCAGCAACACCATTACTTAATAAATTATAGCAACCATAGAATAATCCTTCAGGAATTTGCTTTTTTGATGTTGGTAAAGCATAGTATTCATTTAAGTTTACACCTCTAAGTGAAATACAATCCTTAAACATGTGATTAGTTAAAAATTTAATATTTTTAACACTGACTAATCTTCCACAGTCTTCAAACAAATAATTTCCAACACTTGAAAGTGCAGTATACTTTGAAAAATCAAATTCAGTTATTTGGTAACAACTCTTAAATGCTCCATTCCCAATGGATGTAATTTTAGCATTTAGCACCGTACTAATTCCCGTTATGGATGTACCCATAAATGAATAATTTCCAATTGTTGAAACAGTTGCTGGTATAAAATTATCCATCTCTCCTAATGATGAGCAATTTGCAAAAGCATAATTAGCTACATTATTAAATTGAGCCTTTGGCCAATTAATCGTTGTAAGATTATTATCACAATAGAAAGAATAATCTCCAATTGTTGTAATTGTAGCATTTGGAATTGCAACTGATGACAAAGATGTCATATTGGCAAAAGCATATGCAGGAACTGAAGAGATTAAGCCCGTTATATTAATTCTTGTTAAAGATTTAGGAATATAATATACATATCCTGATTGACTAGCAACATAAGAATTACTATATGCAGTAGTTCCAAAATACCAGCCAATTGTATGTGTGTAATTATTTTGACTGTTATTATTATAATCTGCGCCAATAAATGGAACAACTAATGTATTTAAACTACTGCAGCCTGTCATACATCCACCATCTATTAAAACTAATCCTTTATTGTCAGAAACAATAGTATCTTGAATTTCAATTGTGTTAAGCTTTGTAAAAGCTCTAAATGCATAGCTAGGAATAGCTGAGTCATTCGTTATTGTAATTGTACTTAATGAATTTGGTATAGATGCTGAATATGATGAATATCTCCATGACCCTGAAATATAGCAATGTTCATAGTAACCATCGACCTCCTGGCCATATGAGCCCATTGGCGCAAATAACCATACCATTGAGTTTCTTACTGCAAGATCTTCCCACCAATAATCATTACCATCGGAATAATATCCATAGTTATTTCTATTACTATTAGAAGAACCTACATCGATTCCTCTTTGTTTTCCAACAAAGGGAATTTCTAAGGTTGTTAAATTCTTGCAGCCATAAAAAACATTTCTTTGAGCTTCTTGTGTCGCTTTAGAAATAATTACATTTTCTACCATAAAGGTATTATAGAATGAGTATGTTGTTAATACAGTTTGGTGATTTAAAGTAACTGTTTTTAAGCCACTAGGAATATACCAATATTTGTTTGGTTCATTTATAATCTTAACTTGTTCTGTATTTGAAAATAAATTTTTACCAAAAATATATCCTAATTGTCCATTAGAAACGGAATCACTAGCACCAACGAATGGCAAAGACACTTCTTTCAAGCTAGAGCATCCATACATAGCACCTTCTGCTATAGTTGTAACAGTATCCTTTGTACCGGCTGCTTGTGATGACATTATTCTAATGTTTTGAATCTTTGAACAGTTCATAAACGCACCAGGCGCTACAACTGTTTCGTTTAAAACTGTTACATTAATTAAAGTTTCTGGTATAAAGAACGAATGTTTCTTTGTTGTATCAGACTCATTAGGATTTCCAGTTTCATTTTGAACAACCTGATATGCCGAGCTTAATGCTCCATCGTTTGTGCCATCAGCTAGCTCTGAATATTCACCAAAAATGTAACCGAACAATGCTTCCTTTGAGTTAGAATTACCGGCTTTACTACCAATAAATGGTAAAGTAATACTTGCTAATTTCGAGCATCCGTTAAAGGCCATACTTCCAATTGATGTAACATTAACAGGGACAGAAAAGTTTGTGAATGCCTTACAATTTCTAAAAGCTTGAGTTCCAATGCTCGTTACTGTTTGAGGCAATGTAATTACTCCAGGATTATTACTAGCATCCACAGAAGAGCTTTTAATAACACTTAAATTAATACAATCTAAGAAAGCTTTTGAACGAATTGCAGTAATGCCCTTTGGTAATGTAACCTCACTAAGGCTAGCACAATTTGCAAACAAGCTTTCAGGAATCTCCTTCAATCCTTCTGGCAAAATTAATTTTCCTTTAATTTGATTACCGTTTGAGTCGTTTATAGGATTCCCATTAAGTTCAACTGCAGCTCCACCCAATCTAGTACAATTTGCAAAGCATCCTGTTCCAATCGTACCACAATTTGATGGTAATATAGCTGTGTGCAAATTATAGCACTGATAAAATACATATTCTCCCATTGTTAACGCATCAGTAAACTTATTAGTAAAATTAGGATCATTATTATAACTAATTGTTACATCCTTAAGTACTGTCATATTATAAAATGCACGTGGAGCCACATATACCTCATCAGTTATTTCAACTGAGCTTAGATAATATGGCATATATAAATATGTAGCATCACTAGATGTGCTATTATCTGTTACCCAAAGGGTTGTACCTGCGCCATCAAAACCATTTGTATTGCCTTGATAACCCAATGTTATAGTAGGAGATTGAATAACAGTATTTCCTTGAGTTTGATCAATATACGTTGTTTTATAATCAAAGCTATAAAATCCCAAAGTATTTAAGGAAGAAACCTCTCTTCCCATCAATACTGAGCCATATCCAAAGATTGATAAAAATGCAGACTTATAGCCATCTGCTCCTAAATTTCCATCAAAATTATGATTTCCACGCTTTGTACCAACAAATGGAAGTTTCATCTCTTCAACATATCCAAGACCATTGAAGGAACCAACCTCAATATATTCTACTCGATTAGGAACCTCAATCCTTTTTATATTTTTTACAAAGCTTGCACCTGCAGTATTTAATGCGGCATTATAGCTAAAGCTACTAAAATAGGAATGACTATCCGTAATTTTTGCTCCATTAGAATCAACCGTACAGTTAATTTGCTTAACTTGATAATCAATACCATTATCCCTAATGCTTTCAGGAAATTTAATGTTATAGCCATCTGCTCCCGCTGGAGTTTGCGTACTAACACTAATAATTTGGGCATATTTAGTACTACTAAAGCCATTAGCACTCAAATCATATGAACCATTATTGTCAATTAATCGATAGTTAAATGTCGCAGAATTAGAGTCAAGAATTGTATAATTCTTTCCCTTGACAACACCAGGGCTTGATTTATTCGTTCTAAAATTAAAAATAAACACTAAACCTATAGTAACAATAACTAAGCTTAAAAGACCAAAGATAGCAATCTTGCCCTTTGTAAACCTTGAATTCTTCTTATTTTTCTCTATATAGTTTGTTTGTTTCATATACAACCAACTCCTATTTTTCTCTTTTTTCGACACTTCTCTACATTAATTTTAACTCCAAATGCTCTTAATTACAACCAATAACCCCTCTATTTATAGTTTTTCGAAACATTTTTATAAAATTTTTGGTTAATATACTTATTATTTGGCATGAGTCTTTTAAGACTCACGCCGCAAATAAGTATATCAACCTATAAATATTGCTTGGTGAAGATATCATAAGTTCCTTTGATATGCATGCTAATTAAACGTGAATCAGCAGAAGTTACTTCACCATCACCATTTACATCTGCTGCAAAATAGAATTCATTCTTTAATGTGTTATTTCTTAATGCTTTATTAATCATAACAACATCTGCAGCTTCAATAATTCCATTTCCATCAATATCACCTAATACTGAAACATAGACTATATCAAGTAAAGTACCAACTGAATTTCTCAATTCAATTCGAGCACCTGTACCGATAAAATCTATAGAATCATGCTTAATTAGATTATTATTGCAGTCATAGATTCTAATATTATCTCTTTGACTAGCATCAAAGTTAGCCAAGAAATCGGCTATAGACGTACGAACTGATACATTTGCAAGAATTGCTCTTGTCTTTGACTTTTGCGCATGCTCACTCTTAATAAATGTTTTACCATCTGACGTCTCGTACCATTCATAAGTTGAATCTCCATTTAATGATAATGAATTACTTACAATTCTGAAGGTAGTTTCAATCTTTCCTTCAAAATTGCCAATACCTGTAATTGTTACCATAGCTGTTGACGTAATTCCCTTATTATTAGAATAAGCAACCTCGTAATCTACTCCTTCAATTAATAATGTGAAGTTTTGACGTACATTTACTGAAGGTGTAATGTCTTTACCAGTATATAGATAATCTTTAATCTTATCTACTAAAACATTAGCATTTGTATCACTAATATTAGCTTTGTTAACAATTAGCCTAAATGGTCTTAATTGACCTACATAGTCATCTTGCCAACTATAGTTGTTGCTAATTAATTTAGCAAATAACTCATATTCACCAGCTTCATTAAAGACACCAACATTATTACCATCAGAATCAACATATAGAATACCTTCCTTAGCATTCTTATTCAAATCATATCCACCCTTAACATATGTTGTTTCTAATTCATCAACATATGCAATATTGGCTTTTAAGATTTGATATTCAAATACCTCGGTTGATTCATCTAAGATAAAGTTATCATTATGAATATTAACTTTAATTTGATGAGCTCCAACATTTACACCATCACCATCAATAATTAACCATTCTGCATTCAATTCTTCTGTAGTAGGGTTAGAAATATTAAATTGTGGAATAATTGATGATCCAGTATATGTAAACTCAGTAGTTGAACCCCAGTTTACAGTTAAAACTCGTTTTGTAATTTCATAGCTAAACACAAATGCTTTAGCCTTATAATTTGTGCCCTCAGATACACTAACTTTAATTGTATATGCTCCGATTGCTTGTGGATTTAAAGGTAAAGCTTTACCGTTTTCATCCATAAATACAGCACTAATTTGTCCATCAGATACTGTAGTAAATTGAGGCATTTCAATTGAACGACCAGTATATTGAATAGAACTATTTGCCATAGTTAAATCAAAATCACTTGTCTTTCCAATATTGATATTACCTTGTCCTGTAATAGACTTATAGTTATCAAATACTATCTTGTAATATACAACATATGAACCTGCATTAACAAACTTCAATTCTGAAGTAAAGCTATGCTCTAATTCTTCACCTTCTGGGTTTGTCATTGAATATGTAATAACATAATTTCCTACAATTTCATTGTTGAAAATAACATCTAAGCCATGTGCTTCACCATCATATGTAACATTTACATCATTAACAGTAATATCCGCATCAGCCTTACCAATTTCAATTGAAACTTCAATCTTGATTTCATAATTATCAAGAACTGATATATTAATGCCATTAACTGTTTTAAACATTTCAAGATTTGAAATATCATCAACTGTAATAAACTTATATAATCCTTCAATTGAATCAGATGTAATTAATGCTCCATTCAATGTAAATGTTTCACCATTAACTATATTATTTCCAGTCTGAACATCAAAGATTTCAAAATTATTTAAATCATTTAGATTAATATTAACAATATTATTATCAAAGATATGATAATAGTCTCCACGAATAATAATTTGCTTCTTCACAATTTCAAAACTAATTGACGTTCTAAATGCATTGTAATTAGCAGTTTCATCAGTTGAAATCACAGCTACGTACCTACCTGCATTCACTGGCTTAGTTGGATAAATTGCTGTCATATCCTCACTATAATATTTAACATTAATACGACTTGTTGTATTGATCATTATTTCTAATGAATTAGTACCATATTCAGAGTAAACCTGATTCAAGCCATAAATGTGTTGATATCCACTTTCATCAATAATTATATTCGGATCAGCCTTTGTAATCTCAAATTCACATGAAGCTGAGGTTGAAAGATAATTATCAGATTCAAGAGTAACAATCATGGCTGTATATGTACCAACATTGACTGGTGCAGCATCTAATTCAAATCCTAAAGCATTATAATACTTAATAATATAATTAATATCTTTATCTAATGCTTCAATATTTAACTCAACATTTGCAGATGTTGCATCAACAGTTGAGTAAATTTCGTTACATGTTACTGAACCATTTGATTCAATATACCGGAAATTATTAATTCCATCATATACTTTATCTTCGACGTTAATTGATACAATTGAATTAATCTTATTTATTACAAAATCAAATTCAACAGTGCAAGATTCATAATCTTCTTTTGATAGATTGATTACAATATGATAGCTTCCAGCATTAATAAATTTAGGCATTTCATTATAATCTGTTCCTTCGTATGTGTAAACAACTGTTACATCATCTGTTAAAACAGTAAAGTTAGCAGAAAGCTCATCACCTGTGAAATCAACATCGGTATCAGCTAATTCATACGCGATAGGTTTATTTCTTACATAAATATTTAATAAATATCGAATGTCATAATTGTCAATTACATTCTCATTTAATGAATTTACAATTGTAAGTTCTTCTACCCAAGCAAAATCATCAATACTTGTAAATCTACCTAAACCATTTCTAATTAATGAAAGCTTACCAGAAATCCTATCTGTACTAGCAAGAGAAACATTCTTATTAGTAAATACTTTTGACCAATTTTCATTTCCATCTTGTACAAAATTTTCATCTTCAGCTTCAATAATTAATAAACGCTTAGTAATATTATACATAATAGTATTGTTTATTAATTCATAGTTCTTATTATCTGTTGTTACAGTTAATTCATAAGAACCTGCATTAATTGAACCTTGACTACTATAAATAATATTCAATTCTTGTCCTAACAAATCAATTGCTTTAGCTGTAGGCTTTTGTATTAATCCATTGTAAGTTAATTCAGTTGAATCAAACATTGCTGAAACCTTAGCAGGTAGAATGTTAAATTCAAGTTGAGCTGTGTCAGCCGCATATAAATCGGTACCAACAAGTGTTACTACAACCTTATATGTACCAACATCAACTGGATTAGAATCAAGTAAAATCCAATTATCAGAAACTAATTGATAATAAGCGAATGTGTATTCACCATTTTCAACATAAGAGCTTACAGAAGGATTTTCAACTGCCTTAGTATTATAAGTATGTTCCTTATATAAAGCATCAATGATTAAGTTAGAATTACCCTTCGTAATTTCAAAATCAAATCTCTTACTGAAACCATAATAATTGTCAGTATCTTCTACTGTTACTACTACAAAATACTTACCAATTGATGAAGGAGCAAGTAATGCAACCTCATTCGTTTCATCTTGATAACGCCACATAAATGTTGGTGTTATTTCATATGAAAGATCAGGTGAAATACGGTATGATGGACTAACAGGATAACGATCATATGACTTTGTTAGGTCTTCCATTTCAAGACTTAATTGAATCTTTTCAACAGTTAAGCTTAAAGTTCCATAATAAGTTTCGAATAATTCCTTCATTGCAACAAAGTCAATTGTATATCTACCAACATTATTAACCTTCATTTCAGATAAAGTGTAATCAGCATTATATTTGAAGAAGTATGCTATATCAGTATTATTAGCTACAACAGTAACATCGTAATATGAGCCAATATATGGAACAGTTAATGAATAATTATTATCGCTATCTTTTGTGGCTTCTACTCCATTAACTAAAACCTTAATATCAAGAAGCTCATATCTAATTGCAACATTAACATCATAAGTAATGTTATAATTTTCAATTACAGAAATTCCATTTCTTAAAACATCATAAGTAATATTTACGTTACTATTGTTATAGTTTCCAACAGCACCTGACTTAGTTGTAATAGTTCCAGCTGCAGTATCAGCAGTTGGCATATTTTCAATTAAATCATTTGTAATTGCTACTGTAAATAAGTCGTTTGACCATGTAACATTGTCATTACTATAAACAATCTTAATATCACGCTTTGTTATTTCATATGTAAGAGTCTTAGTTGTTAATGAATAATTATTAGAATATTCATTCAATCTAATATCTAATGTATATGTACCAATATTAATTGGATCAGCATTACCTCTTACTGTAATAACAGGCTCAAAATCAACATTACTAAAGTAAATTCTTGGGATTTGAATTGTACCATCATAAATTGTAGTTTCATACTCCTGTAATGGTATCAATTCACATTGCTTAACAGTTACATCAAAACTAAATGTACCACCAAATGTATTATCTGAATCAGCAATTTCAACGATCATTTCATAAATACCAGCATTAATTGGAAGCTTACCATCATCAAAGCCTGTAAATGAATATGACTTTACTGTACCAGTCGATGAAATCGTTGGAACTATAATTTCTTTTCCAGTATACACTTGAACATTATTAGAAATATTTACATTTGCATAATTCTTACAAATTTCAATTGTAATATTTTCTATATTGATTATGTAGTTTTGACTTACATCCTCATCATTTGATATTCCTTCTAAGTACATTCTTGTATTTATTGTTAATAAACTATTGGAATATACTCCCACCGTGTAGCCCTTAGTTTCAATAGAAAGTGCTAAATGTGTATTAGCTAACATGTTATGAATACTAGTTAAAGTAAATACTTCATTATAAGCCTTACCATCGAATAACTTAGACTCACTTAATTCTACATTAATCTCACGCTTTTCAATTTCAAAATTATACTTATATTCAACAGATGTGTAATTACCATACTTATCTGTAGGAATTGTAAATACAGCAGTCCATGAACCAGCATTAATAGCTGATGAATAAGCTAATGTTGTATTTTGACCATAATAATATCTAATTGTAGGTATTAAAGAAGCATCTACAGTATAATTTAATTTAACTGGATTACCATCATAAATATGAGTTTCATCAACGACTTGAATCTTAGGTTCAAGTGGAGTAATTGTAAATGTTATACTTCCATAGGTTGTTTCTCTCATATCCGCTTCAATTCTAAAGTATATAGTATATGTTCCAGCTTTTGAATATACATAATTATCAGATGTATAATTAGAACCATCAACACTATATTGAACACTATAATCACTACAATTCTTCGGAATAATTGTAAATGATTCTTTCATTCCTGGCTTATAATTTCCCTCATAATATTGAGCGTCGTATTCAATTTCTGGATATACAATTTCAAATGAACCTGCAATGCTAATATTATACAATTCAGATACATCCTTGCCTTCAGCATCAATAACCTTATAAGAAACATTATTAATATTATTAGCTGAAAGTGTTCCATGAACATTTGGCATAAAGCTTAAATATCCACTAACAGTATCACCATCAAGAAGGCCAGAAACCTCAAGATCATTAAGATTATATCTTATCTCATTAGTTCCATAAGCAACCTTAGTTCCTGTAGGAATATTAACAACAAGATCAGCCTTTTCAACAGATGCATCTAGTGTAATAATTTCTTCTCGATAATAAATATCACGATAATCATCCCACATATATGCCTGAGGATATCTTAAAATTGCATAAAGCTTAAATGTTCCAATATCTTTTACCTTAAATGAATGGTAGCAAGTATCTGCCGTTGGATCTAATTCACCATTTTCATTTCTTACCTCATCTCGATAATACTTAGTTGGATCATCAAGCTTATAGAAGTAATAACGGCCTGTGTCTTCTTCCTTGTAATAAAGGTTAAATAATTCATTATTACGAGAAATTGCAACCTCATGTTCCTCACCATCATATTTATAACGATATGAAACAATTGGAACAGGAACCTCAATTCTTGTAATTCGATAAGTAATACGTGAAGGAACTAATAAATAGTTTTTATAAACATTATTACGACTATCTGGAATTAATCTATCTACATCAATTTCTACTAAAGCTGTATGTGTACCAATATCTAGTGGCTTAGATGATGATAAATCATAACCCATAATAGTAACCTTTAATGGTACAAGACTTTCAGGTAGGTTAGTAACTGCAACTGGTTTATGAATATTTTCTCCCGTTGCACTATAATCATACTCATGAGTTGTCTCAGACCAATAAACAGCTAATGGCTGAGGAGTTATTTCAACTTTAACATTTAAAATAACATTATAATTTTCAGAAACATCAATTAAATTTCCTTCACTATCAGTCTTAATTACCTTCCAGTAATCATTAGAACTGCCAATGAAGTTAACACCAGGAATAATACTATCAAATGATTGATAATACCAACGAATTGTATCCAAGGAATTAGTGCTATTGTAAATACCTACATTTGCGCCATCATTACGATTAATTCTAACACCATCTATATTCTCAAAATCTTTATCATTTGAATTTGTTGTATATAAATTACCATATAATTGATCAATTCCCGTTGTTTGATATCCATCTACCTCTGTTGTAAAGTTACCAAATTCCCAACGTTCTTCTTCTGCGAATACCTTAGATGTATTTATAGTAACAGTTAAATCAGCCGGAATAATTGTAAATGTAATTGTTTGAACACCAACAAATCCTGAATTATTTCCTTGAATTTCAACGGTTGCAATATAACCTTCCTTAGTAATACTTACATTATTAGAGTACTTAATATGATATTGATCATTTAGTGTATAAGTAACTGCCTTATGATTTACACGAATTGCTCGATCAGAAACATAGGCTTCTGGTGTTTGTTCAGAACCAATATAGTTTAGAGCAAGATCAGAATGATTCTCATATTCAGATGTGTCAGTTTCAGTTAATCTTAAAGTCAATCCTGAAGTTAAAATTTGATAAGGGAATTGGCTTGATCCCTTAGTCCAAGTATAATTTTCAGTATAATGAGGATCCTTTAAATTCAATGTATCCAAATCGGTAGATTTTGTATCTAAGAATCCATAATATACTAAAGCATTACCGCTTTGTGGATTAACAGTATCATTATAACCAATCCAATCACTTTCATGACCAGCATATAGCTTAGCGTCCTTATATGTCTTATTAACATACACGGTCATATCCATTCCACCAGGAAGGGCGTGATCACCAATTTTAACAATATTAGTTCCAATTTCAAATGTAGTTATATCGACATATAAATCAGTACTATCAGCATTAGCCGTATTATAATAATTTGCAATTGCACCATCAGTAATTTCAACTACTGGTCTTCCACCATATGCAGCAGGTACAACAATTGCACCACCCATAAATAGATTAGTATAACCAATAATCTTAAATGCACCTTCATACGAACCATTTGCAAGCTTCTTATACTTAGGCATATATTCGTAAATGAATATCTCCTTAGACTCAATATGAACAGAATACTTAGTATACCAACGTTCATAATGTCCCGTAGAAACCTGTTTTTCATGTTCTTCCTTAAGAAGATTTTGACCATTTTCGCCAAGATAAATGTCATTTTCATTTTCGTTCTTTGTAATAGCCCACTTAGCTGGTCTTTCAGAATCTTTAATTACATTGTCATTCTTAGCTGGCATATTCTCTGGATCATAGAAAGCAATGATAAAGAAGTTAACATCAGTACCTGGCTTTTCAATATCAATAAAGGCTTGTGGTGAAATAACAGTTGTATAAATTGGTATTTCCACATATGTTAATGCATACATCTTATTAAATGCATAAGTTCCAATACTCTTCAAGCTCATTGGCAATTTAACATTTTCAATAGTAATTAATCCCTGGAATGCATAATCCGTAATTATAGAATTTCTATTAGAATTATATGACATATTAATTACCTTTAATGTTGAAGGTATTTGATATATATTGCCATTTTGAGTTGCTTCATATTCAAGACTTGATTTAGTCTTTGACATATATCCAAAGATAAATCCAAATGTAGAACCAGTATCATCACTATTAGTAGCATCTCCGCCACCAACATAAGCAATTGTAATTTCTGTTAACGAAATCATACCATTAAATGCACCATAACCAATAGAAGTTATTGTTGCTGGAAGAGTTAATGATGTAATTGCTGTGTTATCTGCAAATGCAAATTTACCAATATTAGTTAAAGCACTCTTGTAATTCCATACCTTTTGATTATGTAAGCCATAATAAGCATAATCTTCAATTGTTGAAATATTATCAGGAATTTCTTCTACAACTAATGTAGTACAGTTCATAAATGCACCAGTAGAAATAGTAGTTAATTTACTATTAGTTAAGGAAACAGTTTGAAGATTTTCGCTTTCAGCAAACATATAGTTACCAAGAATTGATGTATCTACAATAGCTGTTGTCATGCTATGAGAATGTGCAAATGTATATTCTCCAAATGTCTTAACTGTACTAGGTACTGTAATAGTTACTAGACCTGTATTATTAAATGCATAATCACCAATAAAGTTAATTGCCGATTGAATTTCAAAAGTACTTAAAGCTAAACAGTTTTCATAAGTATATGCTTCAATTCTAGTAATAATATTTGCATTAAATGTAATACTTACCATATTTGAAGAATCCTTATAAGCAGATGCTCCAATTGCACTAACAGTTGATGGAACATTAAAGTTTGTAATACCAGTATTTTCAAATGCTGAGCTTCCAATTGTAGTCACTCCTTCATTTATTGTAATTGTTGTAACATTATCACAATTTAAGAAGGCGTTATCCGCAATTATAGTTTCATCCGTAATTTCAATCGTAGTTAAACTAGTAGGCACAGCATAAGAATTTAAATTAGTTTGTAATCTTCTTAAGACTGTTCGATTCTTTAATCCGAAAATCCAACCGAATACTGATTCAGCATTAGTATTACCTCTTTGAGAACCAACAAATGGTAATGTTAAAGACTTAAGACTTGTACAGCCTCTAAATACCTCACTACCAATATATGTAACTGTATTTCCAAGAGTAAATGTTTCAATTGTTACATCATTTTCAAAGGCATTAGCTTCAACTCTTGTAACAACTGCAGGAAGAGTTCTTGAAATATCTTCTGAATCATCTTCAAGCTTAAAGCCTTGAAGATTAGTATTATCCTTAAATGTGGATTCATTGATTATTTCAATTTGAATACCTTCTTCAAGACGAATACTTTGAAGGGCTGTACATCCTTCAAATGCATGTGCACCTAATTCCTTAAGCGTACGTGGAAGTGATACATATGTTATTAAATCTACATTATGGAATGCATATTCACTAATGTTTGTATCATTCTTAACAATAACATTACGCAAAGAATTTACAATACTAAAGTTATTATTATCAATTAATGATTCATTTTCATCTATGATACCGAAAATCCAACCAAACATTGTTTCATATGACTTATCGATTGTAACTAAACCTTGTGAAGAACCAACAAATGGAATAGTTAAAGTCGCAAGTCTTGTAGCGCCTCTAAATACGGCCTCACCTACATACTCAACATTATTGCCAAGTGTAAATTCAGTAATAAACTGACAGTTTTCAAAGGCATATTTTTCCACTCTTGTGAATGAATCAGGAAGAGTTGTCATTTGAAGCTTAATTGCATCCTTAAATGTACCTTCACTTAAGGTCTTAATTTGACAAGTCTCATCAAATGAGAATGATACCATTGATGAAGTTCTACTAAATGCATACTTTCCAATTGTAGTAACATTATTAGATACGGCAAAATCGATAAAGTGTACATCGCTACATCCGTCAAACGCGTAAGCACCAATTGTAGTTACACAATCAGGAAGTCTTCT
>ERZ780141.198-NODE-198-length-49348-cov-6.815511_pt1 | contig 49348 bp, 28 predicted proteins | sample MGYA00433080_ERZ780141 | MGnify/ENA primary metagenome ERZ780141 (study PRJEB29588, sample SAMEA2154047) | human gut metagenome | biome: human gut; feature: human-associated habitat; material: faeces | place: Denmark | collected 2008/2010 ... | reverse complement strand
AAGACTTGGAATGATTTCCTTGCAAAGGAGATGCAAAAAGCGCCGCCAGAACTAACTCTTTTCGATTAGGGGGCTTACTTTTGAAAAAATAAACCCGAAGTCCAATTTCACAGGGCTTCGGGCAGGGTATTTATGCTCTTTGGAGTTTTACCGGACAGCAATAGATAAAAATACAGAAATGAAGTTGAAAAGAATTTTAATCGCCTCTATGATTCTTGTATTCCTCGCCGTGTCACAAACGGTGCTTGCCCAAGCATTCACAGTGCAAGGCAGAGTCGTTGACGAGAGCGGAGAGCCAATGATTGGAGTAGCTGTTATAAACAAAGACGGCAAAGCAATCGGCGTTACAGACGAAAACGGAAGATATTCAGTTGAGTTGAATTCACCTACTCGATTGAAATTCTCGTTTGTAGGAACCGAGACAATTACACTCGATGCACGAAAATCAATGCAAAAAGACATTGTCTTGCGACAATCATCCACAGCTCTTGAAGACGTGGTAGTGGTGGGATACGGCACACAAAAGAAAATAAACCTCACCGGCGCCGTGCAAAGCATCAGCAGCAAAGATATTTTGAGAGCCAATGTGTCGAACGGTTCTTCTGCCCTCCAAGGCATCGTGCCTGGACTTACCGCAGTGCAATCATCGGGACAACCTGGCAACGACCAAGCATCACTCAAACTCTGAGGCTTGGGTTCGCTCAACTCCTCAACTTCACCACTTATTCTCATTGATGGCGTAGAAGGTGATTTCAACAGAATCGACCTCAACAGCATCGAATCGATATCAGTGCTTAAGGATGCCGCCTCAGCGTCGATCTACGGTTCACGTGCATCAAACGGCGTAATCCTTATTACTACAAAGCGCGGCCTCGAAGGCAAGCCTACAGTAACATTCAACGGCTACTTGGGTCTCAACACCCCAACAACACTACCAGAGCCAGCAACGGCTATCGAATATATGCAAGCCGTGGACGTTGCTCTCCAAAACGCATTGCAACAACCACTTTACACCAACGTAATTGAAATATACAAAAACGGCGGCGTAGACCAAACCAACTATTACGACACCGATTGGCGCAAAGAAGTTATCAAAAGCTCTGCACTTGTGCAAAACTACTCTGTGGGCGTGAGTGGTGGTAGCGAGTTCCTTAAAGTCTTCGCATCGGCAGGCTACTACTTGCAAGACGGTTTGATAGACAACAATAAATTCTCTCGCACATCATTGCGATTGAATTCAGATATGAAAATCAACGATTGGGTGAAATTGGGTGTCGACGCCAGCGTGCGTCAAGCCAACGCCACATCGCCAGTTATGGATAGCGCTGCCAATATCATCGGCAAAGCGTTGACAATGACTCCTATCATGTCGGGCATCAACGCCGACGGAACATACGGATACGGCATCAACGGCACAAACCCTATAGCAATGGTGAGAACCGGTTGCACAACAAACAGCACTGCGCCAGAATACCTCATCAAGACATCGATGACTATCACCCCATTAAAGGGTCTTACCCTATACGCAGCATACACTTGGAAGCGCAACGATAGTGAGACAAACGCTTTCGTTAAGCCTTACGACACCTATGAGAACGGGACATTTAAAGGCTCGTTTCCTACAACAGGTTCATCAAAGTCGGAACAACGCACCAAGCAAGTGCGCAAGCAATATGACTTGACTGGCACATACGAAAACACCTTCGGCAAAAATTATCTGAAAGTGCTTATGGGTTTCCAATCAGAAGAGCTCAACTATTCATATCTGATTGCCGGACGCAAAAACTACTATTATGAAGGCTATGAAGACCTTAACAACGGTGATGCTGCAACGATGACAAACTCAAGCGCTCGTCACTCTTGGGCTATGCTATCATATCTATTCCGTGTGAACTATTCTTTCGACAACAAATACCTCTTTGAAGTCAACGGTCGCTACGACGGCACATCACGCTTCATTGGCAGCAATCGTTGGGGTTTCTTTCCTTCAGTATCTGCCGGATGGAGAATTTCGCAAGAGTCATTCTGGGAATCAGCAAAAGGCGTTATGGACAACTTCAAGCTTAGAGCTTCTTATGGTCTGCTAGGCAACCAAGCCATTAGCAGCTACTACCCATATTCTGCATCTATCGGTAGTGCTACAGGCTACGGATATTGGTTCGATAAAGAATTCTCGCCAGGTGTAGCACAAACTCAACTTGCTTACCCTAATATCACTTGGGAAAAATCGCACCAATTCGACATCGGTATCGACTACGCATTCTTAAAGAGCAGACTTAGCGGTAGCTTCGACTACTATGTACGTAATATCAAAAATATGCTACAGCAATTCCCCGTACCTTTGTTCGTAGGCATGTCTTCTCCATGGGAGAACGCAGGTTCGATGAGAAACAACGGTTGGGAATTATCAATCGCTTGGCAAGACAGAGTAGGCAACTTAGATTATTATATCAAAGGCAACATCTCTGATGTGAAAAACAAAGTAACCGACCTCTTCGGCAAAGAATACAAAGGCTCTACAACTCTCACCACCGAGGGCAAACCTTACGGATCGTGGTATGGATATGTAGCCGACGGATACTTCACATCGCGCGAAGAGATCGAGGGCTCGCCAGTATACGGCGGCAACAAAGCCAACGTGGCTCCTGGCGACATCAAATACAAAGACATCTCTGGTCCAGACGGCGTTCCAGACGGTAAAATCGATAGTTACGACCGTAAAATTATCGGCAACCCAACTCCTCGATATGAATTTGGCTTGACACTCGGTCTGCAATGGAAAGGCATCGACTTCTCAGCGTTTTTCCAAGGCGTAGGCAAGAAAGACGTCTACTATTCTGGTGCTGGTGCAAGAGCATTGTGTGGCAACTATACAATCTACAAATACCAGTTTGACTATTGGACTCCAGAGAACACCGACGCTAAGTTCCCTCGTCTGCTCGAAGACCCAAACGCAACCAACCCCAACAACATGATTTCATCATTCTGGGTGAAGAGCGGAGCATACTGCCGACTTAAGAACATCGTTATCGGATACACACTGCCTTCTGCAATCACAAAGCCTGCACATATCTCAAAGGTGAGATTCTATGCAAGCGCACAGAATTTGCTCACTCTGAAGAGCAATTTCTATGAAGGCTTCGACCCAGAGAGCAGCGTTAGCTCAGGAGCAAGTCTCTACCCTCTCAACAAGACATTCGTATTTGGCTTAAATGTTGAATTCTAAATATCAAAAAAGCAATGATTAAGACTATTTCAAAATATATTTTCATCTTCGCTGCAGCATTTGCAGCCGCTGGATGCTCCGACTTCCTCGACAAAGACAATCCAGCCTACGACAACGTTGGATTCTATAAGTCGGAGGCTGGATTGAAGGAAGGCGTGACAGGTGTTTACCAAAAGTTGTATTTCGATATGAACTGGGCTGTTCCAGCATGTATCGTGCTCGACCACTATACCGCCTACGGACTCGAACAAGATGAAAACAAGAGCATTGGCGCTGGCGGAGCGCTCAACCCCGACAATGCAAAGATTCAAGCGTTCTGGACTGGCGAATACGGCATCATCGCACGTGCCAACTCAGTGATTGCCGGAGCTGAACCTGTCATCGAAACAATTTCTGACAAGGCTAAGCAATACTATGCCGAAGCCCGTGTACTCCGCGCTTACGCATACTACAATCTGATTTCCGCTTTCGGCGATGTGCCATTTTTCACTGCCCCTGTCACCAGAGAACAGTATAAAGCCAGCCACACACCAAAGGGCGAAATCATAGAATATCTCACCAAGGACCTCAACGATGCTGCCGATTTTCTTCCTTGGACAGCAACCGAGCGCGGACGTATAGACAAATCCGTTGCCTACGGCCTTATCTCACGCATCTGCTTGTTTGCCGGAAGCTTCAACGTTGACAGCAAAGGACAAGATTATTTCCGTCAAGCAGCCGAAGCAGCATCTAAAGTGATGGGGAAACGTCACCTTGCAAATGATTTCAACGACTTGTTCAACCTTACTGGCCAAGCAAAAAGCGACGTGAGAGACGAGTGTCTATGGGAACTGATGTATTCCACTTCTGGCTCTAAAAAACTGCACACCGTGGGCTATGGTCACTCATCGCGCAACTATGGTTCTTCTGTGCGTTTTCCAAGCAGCCTTATCGTTGACACATATGAATGCATCGACGGCAAGCGCATCGACGAGTCGCCTCTCTACGACCCAAAACACCCAACCATGAATCGCGACCCACGTTTCAAGGCCACTCTTGCCGGACACATGGATACCGTCAACTACACCAACACAGATGGCAGCAATCCTTTGAAATGCATTCTCAACATCTATGATGCCAAGACAAGATTCTATCCTCGCCGCAACAAGTGGTATAACGCCAACAATGTTGACGTGACAGGCACAAGCCCTTCTCTTGTAAACAACGGCGTAGGTTATGTATGGCGCAAATATGCAAACGAAACCGCTGAACAATTGATGAGCTCTTCTACCAACCTCATCCTTATGCGCTATGCCGAAATCTTGCTCAACTATGCCGAAGCGAAGATTGAACTCGGAGAATTAGACGAAACCGTATACACAGCAATCAACGAATTGCGCCATCGTGCCGGAATGCCCAATGTTTCTGACGACAGAATCGGCAATGTTGACAAAATGAAACAATTGGTGCGCCGCGAACGTAAAGTGGAATTTGCACTTGAAGGTCTGTTATTCGTCGACGTGCGCCGTTGGGGCATTGGCGACTTGATCAACGGACAACCTTCTTACGGACAACCATTGCCAGAGATTCGCTATGAGGGTCTCTCAGAAACCGACATTCCTAACTTTAAGACCTCTGCCCGCAGCGACCTCAACGACGTTCCTTCATACGAAGCATACAAAGAGAAACTGCGCGTACGCGACAAAAACAGATTCTGGGCTCCTCGATTCACATGGTGGCCAATTCCTCGCCTTGAAACCGACCGCGACCCGAACCTTACCAATCCTGACTATTAATACTAAACAACCATGACATACAAACTTGTCATATCAGCTATCATAGCATCGTCACTATCGACACTGCCAGCCATTGCCAAGACCACTGTGACCAAAGGTGACGGAATCATCCGCATCGCCAACCAACATGTCGCTATGGAATTTGCCGACAAAGGCTCTTTCGACATCGTTTCGATGAAATGCGCAGGCACTGAAATGGTGAAAACGGGCGACAACAGCCAGCCTTGGAGCTTGACGTACCTCGGAGAACAGGGCGAAACTCCTACTATCGAACCTCGCTATGCCGTATATAACGGCTGGCGAGAAGAAGATAGCGACACAGCAAAAACCATTGTATTCACATGGCACACCCGCCTCAAATATGATGGCAACAACTATTCTGTGGAGATGCGTGTGTCGTTGGGCGACAATTCCGACCTTGTGCGTTGGGACCTATCGGCCAACGTGCCTCAAAATTGGACTATAACCAATTTCGTTTTCCCCAGCATCGCCATAGACTCTCCTATTGCTGGCAAAGTAATCACACCTGGCGGATGGGGAAATGAATACGAACTGAAAAAGAATGGCGACTACGAAGCCAACTACCCATCATGGAACGCATCAATGCAGATGATTATGCTCGACTCTAAGAAGGGCACATTCTATTTTTCGCCAGAAGACCGTAATGCTTGCGGCAAAATGATGCGCATCAGAGAGAAAGACGGAGCTGTAAGCTTCCGCACCGAAGTGGCTGCATCATACGGCTGGACCGATAAAACGACACACCGATTCAATGTGCCTTGGACAACAGTCACTGGCGCCATTGCCGGCAGTTGGAGCGAGGCTGCAGTGAAGTGGTATCGCCCATTTGCGCTCACCACTCCGTGGGGCAATAAGACACTAAAAGAACGCAACATACCAGAATGGCTGGAGAAGAAAGACTTGTGGATGCGCGCCAAATATCTTGGCGACACCACCGTGATAGCCGTAAACAAAGCCATCGACTATTTCGGCGGCAGCATCTGCTTCCACTGGTATTTCTGGCATCACCATAGCTACGATTCTCACTATCCCGACTATTTCCCGGCAAACCCTAAATTCGAGCCTATCGTACAACAGGTGAGAAAACGCGGATGCCAAGTGCTTCCATACATCAACGGACGCCTTTGGGATCCAGGCACAGAGAGTTATATCGCCCGCAACGGCAAAGAAGCCTCTTGCCGACGCCCCGATGGTGCACTCTACACCGAAGTGTATCCTACTTCAATTGTTCCTAACACCGTCACCTGTCCGTCTTCGCCAATTTGGAAAAACATAATTCTCGAACTGGCCGACAGCATTCAAGACCGTCTGCACACCAATGGTCTTTACATCGACCAAGTGGCAGCCGCTGCGCCCTACCCTTGCTATGCCAGCAACCACAATCACCCTGCTGGAGGTGGCGAATTCTGGTATCATTCTTACCGCGACATGATGACCGAATTGCGCGAAAAGCATTTGCGTAAAGACAACATCGTGTTTTCTGAAGAAAATGCCGAATGCTACATACCTTGCTTCGACATCCTTTTGACAGTGAACACGCCGCACAACCCAGAGTGCCGCATCGTTCCACTATTCCCTCTGATTTATTCAGACCGTGTGCTGACATGCGCCTATACCTATTCGCCTTACACCGACGTTACAAAAGGCGAATTCCGCTACCAAAACATGCAATGTTTCCTCTATGGATCGCAACTTGGATGGGTAGACCCACGCTTGCTATGGGTGAACGAGAAGTCGGAATATGAGGCAGTGTTCCTACGCAACCTCACAAATCTGCGCAAGAAGCAGCACGATGTGTTCACCGGCGGACGCTACATTTCGGAAGTAATCCCTACTGGCGATAATCCTATAGTGGATGTCCACACATTTGGCAAAGACTATGTTGTGAAAGGCGCCATCTGGGAAAGTCCTAAAGGAAAACGTGTGATGTATGTTGTAAACAGCGACAGCGTGCAACACACTGTGACATTGCCTAACGGACAAACTTTGACAATCGAACCAATTACTGGCATTAGAATAAACTTATAGCAATGAGAACTATCACATTTGCAATATTAATATCTTTATCTTCAGCAGTCTTTGCCCAAACATCCTCAAAATGGACGGTGTTGGGCAAGGAATATGCTGTAGACACGCTGAAACATTGCCAAATAGGCCCTGGCACAACCCTTACCATAGTGGATCTGACAGGACCAAACAAGCAACGCGTGTTCTACACCACCACTGATCTCACCAATCCAATCGTGGAGATAAAGACCATTTGCGGCAAAAATAATCTGAAGAGCAATCTCACAATTCCGCAAATGATAGAAAACAACGGCGACAAAGCAAATGAATACTTTGTCGGAGTGAATGCCGACCTATTTTCTGCCAACGGACCTATCGGCACCACCGTGGTAGGCTCAGAGATATTCAAAACTGCCCGCACCACCACAGGATGGTATTCCGTAGGAGCTGATGCCAGCAAGAAACTGCACTACGGACAATTCTACACAACCTTCAAACTTACATCAGCCACCGCAGGGCAAATGTCGGCAAAAAGCGTTAATACGCCACGCGAGTCAAACGACTTCGTTATCTACACCGACAAATACGGCACTTCTACAGGCACCAAGTCATCTGGCGTAGAAGTGGCTGCAGTAGCCATCGACGGAGGACTCTCTGCTTATGGCACATCACGATTCCGAATCACAAGTCAGCCACAGACCAACGTTGGAAACATGGCAATTCCAGCAAACGGCATCGTTTTCTCTGCCAACGCATCATGGTATATGGAACCTCTGCAAAAACTGCAGATTGGCGACATTGTAGAAATAACACCTACATTCACCATCAATGGTAAAGTAGTAGACCAAATCACAGAGATGAGCGGAGGTTGCCCGATGATTCTGCAAGACGGACAAATTCTCGACACCGATAAAGTGCTTGACCATCTCTCATACCGACGCCCTCGCACAGCCATTGGCACAGACAAATCAGGCAATAAAATGACCTTGATGGTTGTTGACGGCGACAAGTTTAATTCCAGCATCTCCGACGGTGTTACATCAAAAGAATTGGCTGGAATGATGCTGATGGCAGGATGCAACAATGCACTGAATTTTGACGGAGGCGGCTCTTCTACAATCTATTCAGAAATTCTCGGCACACTCAATCGCCCAAGCGACGGCAGTCTGCGAAAAGTGAGAAACGGATGGTTTCTGACAGCACACAAAACAACCGACACCGACGTAGCGACAATTGCTTTTTCCGACTATGCAAAAAACATAAATGTCAGTGAGGCCTACCAACCAATAGTCTACGGATATAACAACAAAGGTTATCTCATCAACGTCAATCTTTCTGATTGTCTGTTGTCGTGCACACCAAGCAACGGCGTGGAGATTTCCGGCAATACGGCCACATTTAACGCAGCAGGCATCTACAACTTAGAAGCCACTTACGGATCTGCAACGACATCAATGACCATAAACGTTAGCGATAAAGCAGGGATATCAGCCATCGCAGGCGATGAACTAAGCATCAGATGTCTTGACTCCGAAGTAGAGGTATCAATGCCCTACGAATCAGAGGTGCGCCTGTTAAACAGTATGGGAGTGTGCCTGAAAACAGAAAAATTCATCATCGGCATCAACCACCTCACCACATCAGGACTAACCCCAGGGCTATACTTTATAGCAACAGAAAAAGAAATCATAAAAATTATAATCAAATAACTATTTCTATAACTAATTAAAACAAAACAAAATGAGAACAAATATACTCTTTGGTGCAGCATTAATCGCCAGCTTAGCGATATCTGCCCCTGCAGCAAATGCAAAATCATCGATGGACCACAATCTAAAATGTCTCTGGATGAACACCGACGTGGCTCCACTCCACACCTCTGCACGTCAGGGCGTGGCTGTAAACGGCAAATTCTATCTTCAAAACAAAGACACTCAGAAAATCGAAATCTGGGATCAAACAGGAAAGATAGGAGAACTTGAATCAGGCAAAGGCACCAACATCACTCGCGACGATGCCGGCAACATCATTGTACGCACAGGCGAATTCAACACAAACTATAGCGTAAACAAGGGCGTGAGAATCATCTCTACAACAGGCGAAGTTAAAGATTTTGATATAGCAGGTATTCCTGGTGGACGTGCCGACTTTTGGGGACACGTTTCTGGCAATGTAATGTCGAAAGAAGGTGGCATACTCTATATGGGAACAATGTGGCAAGCAAAGATGATTGAAGTGCCAATGAAAAACGGTGCTCAAGATGTAGAAAACACATTCCCTTACACCTTCGTTCCTAACACTGCTGTGAAAGTTGATGGCACATTCTCAACAACACACCTTATCAGCTGCTATGGATTCGACAAAACTTCTATCGCTCTTTTGTCACCACACGCCAATAAGACTAACACTACTTCAGGTAACGGAAATTCTATCTACCGTCTCACTCTTGACGAAGACGACAACTGGGTTCCATCTGGATTCTATGTAACACCTAACCACAATGGTTGCACAGGCTTTGAGATTTTCCAACTAAACGGCAAGGAATACATTGTATACTCTACTGGCTCAAACAATGCCGACGGATTCTCTGTTGCCAAGCTTCAAGTTAAGGAAACACCAGCCAACGAAGACACCGATAAAAATGTTCGCATTTCTACAAAATATGCCAAAATGAAGGAAGACGGTTCTGACGTGCTTTTCAAGAACAATGCATTCTACGGAAACCATTTCACAGTAGAACCAGCAACAGAAAACTCTGTATACATCTATCAATACGTGCCTAACGCTTACATCGCTAAGTATGAACTCACAATCGAAAACTCTGCAGTTGAAAGCATCGAGGCCGATAATGATGTAGTTGTGTTCGGCGGTGAAAGCAAGATCATTATCGAAAGCGAAAAACTTGCATACGTTTACAACACAGCAGGTGCACTTGTTGCAACTGGTAAGGGCACCATCAACTGCGCTAACGGCATTTACATCGTAAAAGTAGGCAACAAAACAACTAAGGTTGTCGTTAAATAAATATAGACATACTTAAATAACCAATGGGAAAGACGCATTCTTATGGTTCTCATATGCGCCTTTCCCATTTTTTAAAAAGCCATTATATGACAAAACGATTTCTTTCTGCAGTCCTATTGACTCTCGTTGTCTTCTCTCTCAATGCAACAGAGATAATCACCAAACACAATATAGATGCCATAGTCGCAAAAATGTCTTTGGAACAAAAGGCAAGACTGCTTGTAGGCTCTGAAGGAAAAAACAGCGGAATAAGCCACATTGTTCCCGGTGCTGCCGGTTGGACTTACGAGATACCCAATCTCGGCGTGCCATCAATAAACTTAGCCGACGGTCCTGTGGGCGTGCGCATCAACCCGATACCGTCGCAAGACGTAAAGACCGAATACGACAGTCAAGGTCTTCCTATAGCATCCACTTCTATCAGCAGAGCCGCAGCAGGGACTAACCGCTCGTTCTGCACTTGCTTTTCATCCACAACCGCTCTTGCAGCAACTTGGGACATCAACGCAGCTGCATTGCAAGGCAAATGTATGGCCAACGAAGCAAAAGCCTATGGCGTTGACATAGTCCTTGCGCCAGGCATCAACATTATGCGCAACCCTCTTTGTGGTCGAAACTTTGAATATTATTCAGAAGACCCACTGCTGTCAGGCAAACTTGCTGCTTCCCTGATACGCGCCATTCAACAAAACGAAATTGGCACAAGCCTAAAGCACTTTGTAGCCAACAACCAACAAACAGGTAAAAAAGTAAACGATGCGCGCATCTCACAACGCGCACTACGAGAAATATATCTACGTGCATTTGAAATCTGCGTCAAGGAGTCAAAACCGTGGACAGTAATGGGCTCTTACAACAAGATTGCCGGACAATTCACCCAAACAAGCATGGAATTGATGCAGCGACTGCTACGCGATGAATGGGGATACAACGGACTTGTGCTCACTGATTGGACCGTTCGACGTCCAACAGTAGACCTCATAAATGCACAATGCAGCCTAATTATGCCAGGCGACGAAGAAATTGTAACTGAAATCATCGACGCAGTCAACAACGGCAAACTAACTATTGAGGCCGTTGACGCTTGCGTAAAAGACGTGCTCAACATAGTTGCAAAATCAATCACCGCAAAAGGTTGGCAAGCAAGCCATCCTGACATGAAATACAACGCCGAGGCTTCGCGAAAAATCGCCACAGAGTCTATGGTGCTGCTCAAAAATGAAAATCAAGCACTCCCTTTGAAACAGGGCGCAAAGATTGCCCTATTCGGAGTCACAGCATATAAATCAATTGCCGGCGGCACAGGCTCGTCAAATGTCAATAAACCATATATCATCGATATTTCCACAGGCCTGGATAAAGCGGGATATACTATCAGTAGACGATTGGCAGAAATCTATAACAAATATGCAGATTTCAGAGCCGCCTTCGATGATAAATTTCCCAACTGCCCTGATTGGCAGAAAATATCATACCACCGCACTATCGCTCCAGAGATGGATTTGACTGGCAAAGAGCACCTGATTTCTGAAGAATTGGGTAAAAGCGATGTTGCAGTGGTAGTGCTGGGACGCGGATCTGGAGAAACCTCCGACAGACACATCGAAAACGACTTCAATCTTACTGCTGAAGAGACTGCGATGCTCAACAAAGTAGGCGCCGAATGCCGTAAACAAGGCAAAAAAATGATTGTTGTAATGAATGTCTGCGGCGTGATGGAAACCGACTCTTGGAAATGGAATGCCGATGGAATTCTTATGGCTTGGTTCCCTGGACAAGAATGCGGCTACGCAGTTGCCGATGTTATTTCGGGTAAGGTGTGTCCTTCCGGCAGATTGCCAATGACATTCCCAATAAAATATTCCGACATTCCATCGTCAAAAAACTACCCTTACGTAGGACAAACCGAAGGGAAGAACTTTGACTACACAAATTATGAAGAAGACATTTGGGTAGGATACCGCTATTTCTCAACTGCTCATCGTGGAGTTTCATATCCTTTCGGCTACGGACTCAGCTATACAAGCTTCTCTTACTCAAAGCCTAAAATCACCCGATCAGGCGAGGTATACACAATCTCAGCAACAGTAAAAAACACCGGAAGCGTTTCAGGCCGAGAGGTAGTACAATTATACGTAAAAGCTCCTACAGAAGCCAACATCCCTGTGAAGCCAGAGGCAGAACTAAAAGCCTTTGCTAAGACCAATCTTCTTGCTCCAGGCGAAAGCGAGACCGTAAAACTTACGTTCAGCCTACGCGACCTTGCCTCTTTCGATGAATCGGCATCGGCATGGTCAATAGCAAAAGGCTCCTACATCGTCCAACTTAGAAAATCGGCAGATTCAAGCACCACCATTTGCTCTTCGGCCTTCAAAGTCAACAAAAGCAAGCAATGGAAAGTTTCAAACATTCTGGCTCCTGTGGAACCAGTCAACGTGATGAAATGCGATACCATGCAGCAATACCCGAAGAACAAAATCCGCGACTTGGCTTTGATATATCAAGGTGGGGCAAAACGCATCGACTGGACCGAAGAACAACTATTGCCATACGTAACCCACAAGTTTGCCGACGGACACCGCGACTGGTTTTTCGACGGATTTCTTTTCCTTGATTTCGACGACGGGAATGGACACACTTTCATTCCTCGATATGGCGTACAAAATGCCAGAAAGCAGGAATGGATTTGGTATCTCAACCGACTGTTTGAGCAAGGCAAGTCGCTTGACGCTCTCGACAAATGCATTGGCAAAATGATTGACTCTATCGGGACTCCAGACTTCAAGCACAAGGTGTTGCTCACAATCCCTACACCCATAGAAGGACAAACCAATTGGGGACAACTTGGCGACAGAACATTGATTTTCGACAACTACAGCGACCGCTCAGCTGCAGCAATTTGGTTTATCGATCAATTGGTGGAGCATTTCAACGCAGCCGGATATAAGAATATCGAACTCTCTGGTCTTTATTGGGTAGACGAAGATATCTGCCACACCAAAGATTTGGTGAAGCACATCGCTCCGGCTGTTCACGCGAAAGGGCTTGAATTTGTTTGGATTCCATACTATAAGGCTCGCGGATACGACAAATGGCAAGAATTAGGATTTGATTTTACATACTATCAGCCAAATCACTTTTTCGATAAGTCAATTCCAGATTCTCGCCTTGACGATGCCTGCGAAGAAGCGTTAAGCCTGGGTATGGCCATGGAATTTGAGTGCGACTCTAAAGCGCTTTTCAATGCCGACGATTCTTCCTACTCACGTATGCAGGCATATATCGACGCATTCCGCCGCCATAACGTGTTCTCCACCTCATCAATCGCGTACTATACTGGCAGTAAGGCGCTAATAGATATGATAAATAATCCATGCGCCGAGAATCAAGCGATTATCGACGAATTGGCAAAAATAATCGTAGACCGTCGCAAGAACAAGAACCTTGATGTTAAATAGACATGTATAAATTCATTTTTACAATACTTTTAGCACTATCAATTACCCCTTCCAAAGCTATGAGAGTGGCTTTGGATGGGGAATTTTTATCAATCGAATCGCACATTGATGAAAACCACAGCATTAGATATGAGTTCAGTCGGTGCATGGCAAACCATATATACACATTCAGCCGTGTACTTGTCGATTCCATCACTGTAAACGAGGCCACAAGCGACAACATCGGACCGTTTTTAATCGAAGGCAAGGGCTGGACTGGCGGTAACCATCTACTCCCTGATGGCTCTCCTTCTGCCAAAACTGATAGTATCTCCATCTATACAGGAAATGGGGAAAAACTGAGTAGCGGCTTTTGCGGAGAAGCAGAGTGTATAACCATCCGCGTAGTCAACACTCTACTCAACCCATTAAATCCCGACAAAATATTCTGCACGGAAACAATATGCTACACAGTCTGTGGCAACAGCATACAAGTGAACGCCTCTCATAAATATCTCAACAGCGAACTGCTCACAATCAGCCGATACTACGGCATGCAGTCAATGATGATTGGTGAAACAGAGATTCTTACCCCCGGCGGCAAATACTCTCGTTGGACTCCTATAGATTCCGTTGACAGATTCACTCACCGATCTGCACCTCGTTTTCGCCAATTCATCGAAAAGTCGAGAGTATGCTATGCAGCTGCCTATATGACCACCAAAGGCATCGGCGATCGCCATCTGGTTACCCCCGATGATTTTGTATTCATTGGCAAGTCGTGGAGCAAGTCGTATCACAAACTCATCGGCAACGCTTCGGTGAAATGCGGCGATACTACGCAGTGGGAAGGAATATACACCTGGTTTATCAAACCAATCAACCCCAACCCTAAACGCTTTTCTTATCAAGGCTATCAGAACGGTCAACGTGTAATCTTCCGCCACAAAAATAAGTTTAACTCAAATTCACAAACCTCAAACGGACATTAGGGGATTATTCGGCGCCGCAGAGTTTCAAGTATTTTCTTGCTTCATCGCCTCCCATCTGCTCCGATAAAGCTTCTTGGAGATTCTTATAGATAGTGCTGAAGCGTTTCAGAATCTGTGGTTGCTGCTCGGGATGATAGGTCATGCGCAATGGCGCCGATTCGAGATAGCCAATACGTTCGGTATACACCATCTGGCAATCGGCTTGCTTATAGTGGGCCAACGCTGAGCGGAATCTGCTCATTTCGCCTTTCATTCCAAGTGTGAGCGATAGCATATTCTCAGCATTCGGCAATGTGATTGTCACCTTCGCGCCCGCAGCGCAGTCTACATTGCCACAATCTATCGTTGTCTCCAGATTGTTGCCGTCGTAGGCATAGACTACCTTCTTGCCATTAACCACCACTGAGAGCGGCGCATATTCGCATGGCAATGCCACCTTGTAGTGGCGCTGCTGTGGCATGTCGGCATATTTGCCAGTGCGTGCGCCTATCGTCACATTTATCACATCGCCAGTGCGAGTATATGATAGCGGAGTCACGGCATATTCGCTCGCATAGGCAGCATCTTCGCCATTATCCTCATACATACTGAATTTGCCCTCATTTCCGCCAGGGAACAAGCGAACAATCACCGATTGCTGTGTGCCCGACAGATTATTCACTTTATCGAAATACGGCAGAATGCTTCCTGCCTTCACATACACCGGATATTCGTCGATTGTGAATCGGCGAGTGTAAGTAGCGTTACCGCTTAGCATCGTGCCTGTTTCATACTCCAACCATTCACCTTCAGGCAGCCACACCTTCACAGAAGAAAATGCATCGCCATCGGCTATCGGCGAGGTTATCGGAGCTATGAGCATATTGTCGCCAAACATATATTGGCTTTTTTGCTCGTATGCCTCGGCATTTTCAGGGTAATCATAATACATCGGTCGGCAAAGCGAAACACCAGTTTCATACGTCGCTCTTGCCATCGTATAGATATATGGCACAAGCGCATATCTGCCCTTTATCACATCGGTGAGTCGCTGCTGCACAGGCTTGTCAAATGCCCAGGGCTCCTTGTTGAGCGCAGGGTCTTTGGTACTATGTGAGCGCAGAATAGGCAGATACTTGCCCATCTGCATGGCGCGAGTGTAGAGCTGCGCATCTACCGGCGTACCGAATTTCTTCGACATGTGTCCGCCGATGTCATGGCTCCAATAGCCATACAGCACATTAGATGCAGTGCTATTGAAATATGGCAAATATTCAAGGCTATTCCATGTGATATAGGCATCGCCAGAGAAGCCTATCTGATAGCGATGATTGCCCAATCCTCCCCAACGGTGATAAAGCATAGGGCGCTTCTTGCCTAAGCGTTGCATATCAGAAAACCAGATATAATTACACCAGAAAGTATTGTTCAATTCTGGCACTTTCTTATCGAATAGCCATTGCTGCCAGTCAAGCCACCAGAAATCCACACCTTCTTCCATATATGGATGCAGATAGGTGTCGAATAGCGCCTTAACATAGCGTTTGTCGCTACCCAGAAACTCCAAAGCATTGCCACTCTCATCACCACAGCGACGAGCAAACTCGGCATAGCGTTTCTCATAGGGGCGAACACCTTGTGCCGGATGCAGATTCATAGTGGTCTTAACACCCGAATCATCAAGGAATTTCAAGAATTGCTTATAGTCGGGAAACAGACGCTCATTCCAATCCCAACCGGTCCAACCGCCACCAGCCTCTTCAGAAATCGGGTGCCAATCCATATCCACCACAAGCACATCGAGTGGAATATCGAGGCTCTTGAAATTGCCTATCAGATCGCGGAAATCTTGGTCGGAATAACTCCAATAGCGGCTCCACCAATAGCCAAACGCATAGCGCGGAGGCATAGGCACATTGCCCGATATGCGAGTAAAACTCTTCAGCGCCTGCTTATAGTTGTGTCCATACATCATCAAATACCAGTCTTGCGCACCTTCGGCACTTTCGCGCTTAGTCACCCACTCCCAATCAGGGTCGTTGTCGAAAAGCAAGCTTTTAGAGTCGTCTATCAGCGTCCATCCGTCGGTGGCAAGCAAACCATCCTCAATAGGCATCGGTTTGCCGTCATGTATATATCCGTCGTAGCCATCAAGCGTGCGATAAGTGCCCTTTAGATTGCCCTTTTGCACAGCACCAGGCTTCCAAGCCACCTTCCTGCCGATGGCCTTGGCATTGCCCACAACCTTCAGGTTTTCTCTCGTGAATGCGCCGCTACCGCACTTATAGGTAAGCACCATCTTATCGGTGGTGATAGTCAGCCGTTTCCCACTCAAGCGCTTAGTGTGCTTCACACTACCCTGCTCACGCACCACAGCCACAAAACTTTTGTTGTCCACAAACTTGCCATCAGGCGCATATTCCATTCTCACAGTGGCATCATCCACCAGCGTGAATCGCACCGTGGCATCGCTATATACCACCTCGGCACGGCCTACAAGCACACAAGCCCCCACCGCTGCTACAAGCATCATCAGTTTTCTCATAATATATTTGTTTGGTTTAGTTTTCTGATGTGTAAAATTACAAATTCTCCGAAAAAAGCGCAATGCCATTGCGCATTTATGTGGCTTGTGTAAAACAATTGTAATGTATTTGTAAAGTATTTTTGATACCCGAAAAAGGGGCTGCGCCAATGGCACAGCCCCCGAACCAGGTTTTTACCTTAATTATACACCTATATACATGGCAGTCAGATGCCTGCCACGCACTTTATCTTTTTGCTCATCGCAAAATCACCTTTTCAACCTTCTTGCCTTGACGCTTAATAAACACCCCATTTTCAGGATTGTTCACCTTCACGCCTTGGAGGTTGAAGTATTCTACAGGAGTATTGTCATCGTCAATAGTGATATCGCTGATGCCACTCACCTTGCGAGTCACGGTCTGCATAGCAGGAGTTTCCTTACGGTTGTCGGTTGTAGGGATAGTGAATACGCCAAGATAGTGACCAGCAGCCACAAGGTTGCCAGCGTAGTCAAACGCCATCTGCTCGATGCACTTACCGTTGGTGTTACGGCGAGAAGCCACACCAATCTCATGATTAAAGCTGTAGCGAGGAGTAATTGTAGGAGTATTTTCCTTCCAAGTCACATCGAAGAATTGCAATAAGCCACCCTCGTCGTTCACACAAAGAGTAGCGCCATCCGCGCTAACAGCAATACCACTACCAGCAGCACCTGCCAACAAATAAGCATTTTCATCACGACCTTGATTGAATGTGATATTGCCCTCGTAGTCTACAAATAGCAATGCTGGAGAGTTGACAGAAGTTGTTTGCACAACTTCTGAAGCGCAAACCCAAATACCTTGCTCCACTGGCACGATTGTAGCATCATCGTTGATCTTCGATGGCATTTCAATCACCTTGTTTGGAGCCAAGCCCCATGTAGCAGCCACAACACCGTTGGCATTACCAACATTATACACATTGATAACATTTTTGCCAGCCGAATTCTTCATGAACGCATACATCTTAGTATCGGCACCTTCGCCACGGAATGCCACGCTATTTGCCACACCAGCAACATCAGCGCCACCAGTGAAGAATGCAGAGAATGCACCATTAACGGCATCAGCACCAGCACGCAATACGCCAGGAGTGTTACCAGCTGTTTCCATCAGATATGCGTTACCGTTTGCATCCAATGCCATGCTTGCATTGGTGTAGTAAGCACCTGTGTAAGGCGCAGCATTTTCGCGAGCATACGATTGATTGTAGACATACACGCCATTCTTAGCGTTGTTCTTACCAACAAAATCAGATACATAAATCTTACCCATATTTGGTGATGCAGGAGAAGCATCCACAACTGCGTAAGCACGATTCAATGCATAATCGCCATCCTTTGTGAGAAGGTTACGAATACCAGCCACATTGTCGCTTGCCACTTCCACAGCCCACTTCAATTGTTGAGCGCCTTCACCTGGCAATTCTGTTGCAGCCACAACCACTTCGTTGTTGCCTTCCTTCACTTCGTCGATTGCTGTTTCACCAACCTTAGCACCTGAAGCAGCATCGTAGAAAATCAACTTACCGCCACGAGTGCAATCGTCAGTTGCATTAAATGCAAATGTGAAGTTGTCGTCAGCCTCAGTCACCTTCAAGCCATAAGCATATACGCCCTTGAATTGTTCTTGATCAACGCCTTCGGTAGTGAAGCGAGACATTGCGCCGTCGGCATTGAGGTAAAGCGACATATCAGTGCCGTTAACACCTGAATAAACGTTTACAAATGTAGGTTGTGCAGCAGCCATATCAGTACCCGTAGTTTCAATCAATTGTGCTTTGTCAAGACCACCGGTAACATCATACAGAGCCACGCCCACGTTTGCGCCCTTACCATCGGTCTTAGGCACTACAGCAAGCACATGCTTAGCATATTTGAAGAACGATGTGTTGCCAGCAGCAGCCGAAACCACATCTTCGCTAAGCTTGCTACCATATACTGGAGCAGTGGCGTCACCAGAAATTGAGAATTCAAAAGGAGTGACTTTAGAGCCGTCAATAATGAATGCCTTGTCGGCAAATGGCGATGTAGACAACTGATAGTCAGCGCCAAGCAACGACACTTTGAAGCGAGTCTTATCTTGATTGCGAATAGTGCCAATCAAGCCCTTGCGCGTAATAGAGAACATTGGGAAACGGATTTCATCGGAAGAGCCACTATTTTGAGCAGTAGTGATCACAGTGCAATCATCAGAGCGACCATTCACTGCCATAGTGCTACCAGTGATAGAATTAAAGAAGTTACCGCTGGTGTAGTTGTCAGACGATGTAAACCATATCTGAGGATTGCCCTTAGGAGCACGAGTCTTTTCATCGCGATCCCAACGATACATACGCAAAACAGTAGAAGGAGTAAATGTGGCAGCCACTTGGTTACAAGCCACGAGAATAGAGTCGCTTGTCATAGCAATGTCGCTCAAAGCGAGCAATTCGTTGCCGTCGTTTGGCATACCCACACCCTCGGTGCTGATATCAAACAATTTGGCTTGAGTCTTAGCATCGAAGCAATAGATGTAAGGCTTCTTTTGAGCGTCGAGAGCGAGCACATACACAGAGTCGCCCTTAGCCACCTCACGACGTATGGTCTTGTCGGCAAGCACATCAATCTTCTTGCTCACGAAATCCTTACGCATATCATATTTGCTTGACACTGTGAGCCATTCGTCTTGAATAGGGTCAGGATAATTATAAGTAGGATTTTCCACATAACCCTCAGCCTCAAGCTGAATGATAGGATAAGTGGTTTCGCACGATGTCACGCTGTAAGTAGGATTTTCACGGCCATACTCGTCGTTGAGAGCGAAAGCCGATTTATAGCCCTCAGCCTCCACGTTGATAGTGTAGTCGTCGCCAGGCTCAAGACCTTCAAATACAAACACACCGTTATACTCATTGTCGGTAGTGTACTTCTTCAGTTCCACACCACCCTTGTAGAGAGTAACCACAGCGCCATTAATAGGCTTGAAGATATCCTTGGATGTAGGATTGCCGTGATAATACATGCTCACGAAAGTCTCGTGAAGGTCTTTCACCGAACCCATAATGTAGCCAGTGTTTTCGGTTTCCCAACCGAACCAAGCTGCCACGCCACGAGCCAAGCGCACACCTTCCTGACCGCAATAGTCGCGATTTAATGCACGATGGCGAGCAGGTTGATAAGTGTGGCAATAACCCTCAGAGAGGAAGCCGTTGGAAGTGTTGCGGCGAAGCACGCCCAGATAACCAGCAGCTTTCTTAACATTATCTGCCGGAGTATTATACTTATAATAGAATGTCAAGTCGCCCACGATACGCACAGCAGTGCTTGAATACACGTCGATGCCGTTAGAATCCAATATTGGCCACAGCGTTTCTGCCATAGCACGGCTTGTCTTTTGATATTCCAATGAACGTTCGCCTTCCCACATGTTTTCGTCGTCGGCAGCAGGCACTGAATAACCATTGTAGATAAGCAACGACAAGTTGGTAGAACCGCCCTCTGTGCCAGCATCGGAGTGAATCGACAAGAAATAGTCGGTATTAAAAGCATTACACTCCTCGGCAATCTCAGTAAGATTGCGATTATACAATTCCTCGTCAGCAGCCCCCTTCACATAAGGATAAGGACCGTTTTTCACACGAGAATACATGATATTTGCCTTTGGCACACCCCATTTTTCGAGGGTTGCACCCATCTTAAGGCCTTTCCACAAGTTGGTGTTCGACTCATAGAAGCCACAAGTGTCGCCAGTGGCATGGTTGATTGTAGCCATATTACGGTCGTTAGGGCCCCAACTACCGTGACCAGGGTTGATATAAATACGCGCTTGGGTCTTGGTGAGATTTCCACCAGCCAAGGCTGTTGCGGTTGCAATAAACACAGCCGACATTGTAATCAATAGTTTTTTCATCGTATCTATCCTCCCCTGTTATTTGAGATTAATCATATAAGTTTCACCCTCGTTGGTGCTGAAGACAATCTTCTTGCCATTAGCACTTGGATAAGGATACATCGCAGTAAGAGTAGAGTCGGTGAGCACTTGGCGCTTGCCATCGAGAGTTGTAGCCACGATTTCAGAAGATACTATCACATGGCCGTTGTCGGTATCGTTCATACCCACAATCACACTATTGTCGAGCCACTTTGCAGCACGCACTTTGCCAAGGTCGGCAACAATCTTGCCATTAAGGTCGCACACATAGCAACCTCTGCCACACACATAGTAGCACACCTTGCTGCCATCTGGCGAAACAGATGGCCAAATATAACTGAATTGCTCACCGTTTGGCGACAAAGTCTTTGTCTTGCCATTCACGTCAAGCACCAATTGTCGGTTGACAATCGAAGCCACTGGCGCAGTGCGCTTAGCAGCGCGTGTAGAAGACAAAGCCGTCTTAGTGGCACGGCCATTATTCATCAGCACAGCAGTCTGTCCCTGCACGCTCACAGCATTCACGTTGCGAGCAGCCTTAACGAGCTGCTTCTTTGCACCTGTAGCAAGATTCTTCACATTAACATCGGTATAACGAAGACCCTCAACGAAAGAATCCTCGCGATACACCACAGTGCTACCATCGCTCGAGATTACGGCATTCTGGCCGGCACCGCGAGCCGATGAAATCACTTCAATCTTTTGCTTAGTCAAATCATACTTGGCCAAACCATTGAGTTGAGCACCTGTAAGCAACAGGTAGTCACCCTTTGGGCTAATGCCAGCCACAACGCTTGCGCGTGTGCCCTTGAGGTCGATTTTCTCTACCGAGCCTACATTGAGCACTTGCGCAAATACTGCAGTTGTTATGGTTACGGCCAATGAAACGAATAGTTTTCTCATTGTCGTGAAATGTTTAGTTTAGTTCAGTTTATTTATCTTTTTACGTATTTCAACTTATAGGTTTGCTCACCTGCCTTTACGCAGATCACATATGCGCCGTCGTTGAGTTGGTCGAGCGCAACTTGTGCCTCAGCGCCCTCAGTTTCGTAAAGGGCAACCTTAGCGCCAAGCATTGTCACAGCCCACACAGAGATGTGTTGAGCCGATTCAGCCTTCACATTGAGCACATTGCCATTGATAGCCACAGAAGTATCACCATCTTTCACCTCGCCAATGCCGCTTGAGTCGCTGCTATATACAAACGAAATCGCAGAGCTCCAATCAGTTTCGTGCAACACGTTTTCAGCATCGTAATAGCTTGCTTTAGCGCGAGCATAATATGTCTGACCATCTACCAACGGATTTTTGCGTGAAATCTTTATGTCGGCTGCAGGCACACCATTCTGATAATTCTGAAGTTGCTTTTGCGCCTTAGAGCCACCGAAAGCATCAGTTTTGTCAACCTGAATAGTCACAAATTCTGCACCGTCTTGAGGATTGATTTCAATCATAGCATTGCTATAGCAGATACCTCCATTTACAGGATTCTTAAATGTTGGCACAGTGCAAGGCATAGCCTTAGTGCGGAATGTTACGTAATCAGAGGTGCGACCGTTAACAGCCACTCTTGCATAGTAAACTGTGTTAGGGTGCAATTCATATACCTTAGCTTCGTAAGAGCCAGTGTTTGACTTGCGAGTGAGAACAATGTTTTCGAATGCTTCGTCGGTAGATACCTCAAGTGTAGCAACAACATCGCTTGACGATGCGTTCCATGAGAATGTCACCTTAGGATCGAGGTTGTTTGAGCCATCAGCTGGAGCAGTCATCGCAACAAGAGTAAAAGTAAACCAACGTGCTTCAGATACACCGTCGTTCTTACCCTTTGCTGTAGAGTGTACTCTCCAATACACCTTCTTATTCTTATCAATATAGTTGTAAACTTCGCTCAATGGGAGTGAAGCGGTGGTAGTCTGAGCTGACTTCACGATTTTTGAGAAATCGGCATCTTCAGAGAATTCCACTACATAGCGTTCGGCGCCAGTAACAGCATTCCATTGGAATGTAAAGTCTTTGTCGGTAATGAATCCATCTTGTGGAGCCACCAAAACTGGAGCTACAAGCGATTCGCTATAGTTTGGCTTCCAGAATGATGGAGTCCATTCATTGCCATAACGGTCGTAAGGGCATACTGCGAAGTAATAGCCGCAACGATATTCCTCAGGCACGATAAGCGATGTGCCATAAGTAGCACCAATCAGATAATCAACTTCCTTAGCAAACGATTCTGGAGTCATGCCATTAGGCACAGCATACACGCTATAGCGCATGTTGGTCATTGCATCCCAAGTGAGCTTGCTATCCTCGTCGTAAACAAAGTTTTGCACCTTACCAGGGTCGGTGGCTTGCTTTTTCCATGTCATCGCAGGCATCAATGCCGGACGCGAGAAAAGGTGACGCTTCAAGTAGTGACCAAACGATGGCTTTGAACCGATAGTGTAGATGTATTTGCAAGAATAGAAAATCGAACCACAAGAGCCGTTGAGAGAACTATTGCGATTGGTGATAATCTGGTTGGCATATTCAGAGAACTTGTTGTTGTTAGGACCACCAGCAAAGTCTGGCTCTACAATCGCAGCAAGGCTGTTGAGTTCTGGAGCAGTAACATCAGAAGAACTTGTCAACGAAGAGATTGACTGCGACACAAACAAGTGGCGATTAAACTTCTTCACCACCATGCTCCACCAAGGCACCAATTTGCCATAAGCGTTTGTGCTGTGCTCCATAGTCCAATATACTTGTGGCGAGATAAAGTCGATCAAGCCATTATCAAGCCATTCCATAATATCGATGTATTGGCTGCCGTAGTTGTTGTCGTAAGGAGCAGGACATTTTTCGATGCCATACTTATCAGCCAATTCCTTGGTTGTGTAGGTTGCACCTTGAGGAGCTTGTCCGAAGCGCACCCATGGCTTAGTTTCCTCAATCATCTTATATAACTTACGCATCAAGTCGGTAACGTTTTTGCGACGCCAATCGGCTTGCGAGAGCGTACCGCCAGCGCTTTTATAAGCATTGTATGTAGAGGCATCCTCGCTCATCGACGCACCATTGTAATAATAGTCGTCGAAAAGCATACCGTCTACGTCGTAGTTGCTGATGATTTCCTTACAAATCTTCACGATGTGGTCTTGCACTTCGCCCATACCAGGATTGAGAATCTGTCCGCTACCGGCATTTATCACCCAGCCCTTTTCAACATATCCTGTGCCATCGCCAGCAGTGCCGCCCGATGTAGCAGAAGAGTTGAAGCGATAAGGGTTTACCCAAGCGTGGCATTCCAAACCGCGCTTGTGGCATTCTTCCACAAAATATGCAAATGGATCCCATCCTGGGTTCTTTCCACGTGTACCAGTGAGCCAGCTTGCCCAAGGTTCGTAGCTCGACTTATACATGGCGTCGCTCATGCCACGCACTTGGAAATTCACTGCGTTGAAATTGTTTACCTGTAGAGAGTCGAGCATTTTTGTCATCTCCTGTTTCTGCTTGGTGATAGTAGCTTCCGAACCAGTTGACTCGGTTTTAGGCCAATCCAGTCCCCATACTGTAGCAACCCACGCCGAACGCATTTCTAATTTCGGCGTAATAATGTCTACGGCACTCGCTATCTTCACAGAAAAAGCGAGCAGTGCCATTGACAATAAAAATTTAATAGATAATTTCATTTAATTTGTTTATTGTTTTATATTATTTCTATCGTGTTATGTTGTTATCTTTCAGCGCAATATCAATTATTTGATAACCATCTTCACCACTTTGGCAGCGCCTCTGCCCACGGCTTTCACCACATAGACGCCAGGTGCCAATTGTGGCGAGAATGAAGCCACACCACCTGCCATTTGCAAATGGAGATTCTTCACAATTTTACCCGAAAGGTCAAATATGCACAAGTTCACATCGTCGGCAGCCTGTGCACTCACATAGATGGTGCCATTGCCATCGCTATACACACTTACCTCGCTGTCGTCGGCGCCAACGGCTCCTATTCCAGATGTTGCATGTTGATAAGCCGCATACAATCGCTGTGTGATAGTGTTAGCACCGCTCACATATCCAGCACCTGGATGCACACCATACTTGATTGACTTAAGTGTCATTGGGAAGTTAACAAGGTCGGCACGGTCAGCCAAGTAATCCAGAATATCATATCTATAATGACCTGCTTCTACAGGGTCTACATTAAATCTTATCACGTTCTCGGCATTGTTCATAAGCGAACGCACATCTGCCTCAACGTAAGTCAATCGTGTAGAGGTAGATAAGTCGAGCACTACGCTATCAGGAAGACTATAGAATGTAACATCTTTTGTGAGAGTGATGGTTGCTCTACGCTTGCCACCATACGAATAGTCGATCTTACCATCTGCCGAGAGAGTTGCATCAGCCGAGAGGTTTGCGCTTTTCACGGTCCAGCCATCCCACCCCTGCATCATCTGAGGTTGTGGAGCCACCTCCACCTTCACGGTGTTTTCATACGTTTTTCCTCCCAAAGCACCAATTATCTTTGTTGTGCCTTCTTTCAAGCCGCGCAACACGCCATCCTTGATTTCAGCAACCGATGCATCCTCCACAGTCCAATCGAAACGAGCCGCGTCGTACTTCAGTGTTTCGCCGTTCATCTCAGTGGTGATTTCTATCGGATAGCTACGATAAGTGTCGAGAAGTATCAATGGCTTAATGCGCATCGAGAAGTCGAGGTTGCGCACCTCAATAGGAGCAGTCACCTCAGCATCGCCATAATGGGCTGTGATAGTGCCGTAGCCAAAGTTTCCACCTACCTCAATTTTCGAGCCGTCGGCCGATGGTTTACCCACATTTTCAGAGCAGGTATATGTCACGCCCTCAAGGCCATCAACTATCAATTCACCATATTTATTATAACCCAGCACCTTAGGAGCGATTGTATAATATATTGGTGACGACACGTTCACATCGTCGAAAGCAATCTTAGTCACCACGTCGGCATCTTCTTCTGGCGCAATAGAGAATAGCATCAAGCCATTTGCCACAGCACGAGGGTTCACCTCAGTGGTCTTATTGATTACCGAGCCATCTACCATCATCTGTGCAGAGCCACCAGCATCGTTGTTCGACACATTCCACACGTCTGGGCAAAGGAATTTAAGCAGATTGCACATAACAGTTGTTGAGCAACCCACCGAACGACCATACAATGGATGGTTTGACATATCTATCACTATCATATACAGCTTTGTGCCATCGGCATTGTTGCCATAAGCGCATCGTGAGTAGGTCATTGAGTTGTAGCCCTCGTCGGTGTTGCGCTCAGTGAGTTGGCCGTGCAGCATCACCCACGCATTGCCTTCTACCATGTTCGATACCTGAACAGGAGTTTTGTCATCTTCTTTTAAAGCCATCCAGTAGTTGTTGAACGTCACCTCGTCGCCAGCCGACAGTTTAGCAAGTTCAGCCTTATAAGCGCCATCCCCAACCAAGCAGGCATCATATTCGCCAAGCACCTGATCATTGGCATCAATCTTCACATCAGCAACCACAAATTTCACATCCTTTGCAGTCTGCCAACGTTCGCCCGCCTTCAGGTTAAGGAACACATAATTGCAGTTGGCCACCGCATAAAACTTATGATCGCGTCCCACAGCTTTGTTAAACAAAGCCAATTGGCCAGCAGCAACACGCTTATTCACCTGTATCACCTCTTGACGAGAAGAAAACTTACTGCTGCTCACATAGCCGAACCATTGGTGAGGGCCAATATGCACACGGTTGTTAACATCTATAATAGTTGCCGATGTGCGGCTTGGACCACCATTCCACGAGTCGGCCGATGTATTTGTATTCAAAAATATAGTGTCATTCACCACTTCGCCGCCAAAAGCCGAGCCAAGCATCCAATCCTTATATGGGGTATTGGCAGTCACGCACCAGAATGCGCCATTGCAACCGGCAATAGGTTTCTTGCCAGCACTTTTCTGTCGCTTATAGGCATTTGCCAAAGTTTCTGTTTTACCGAGGCGGTTGTAGGCCTGATTGGTTTCCACTCTATTGTTTCCGTTTTGCATATCCACTTCAAGCACATAAGCATTCATTGGATATTCCGGCAATCTCACACGCGTGTGGACAATGCCAGGACCTACTTGACGACGCATTATAGTGTCTACTTCATACACTCTTCCATCTAATGAAACTTGTCCATGTGCAAAAGCCGTAAACAGCATCGTAATGAGCAGTATAAAACAAGATTTCTTCATTTTTTTGTTGATTAATTGTATAGGTTTATGTGATTAAAAAATATTATCGCAATTTATTGTTAAAATTCTTTGGAAAGTTAGTAAACATATTTTATAAATACGTCAAACCCGCAGTACAATTATACATCTTTAACATATATTCAACTTTTATTACATACCACTATAGTATCCTTGCATTTGCTTCGCTTGCGCATACGCAAGCATATAATGTGTAAAACTCTCTCCCTCTAACCGACCTCACAAAGCGACCAAAACAAAAGGCGATATTTTGTTAACTTACATTAACTTTTATACTATCTTTTTTACAAATAATAGTAGTACATTTGCATTTACTAATAATGTTAAGACCAATTACGCAATAAACCAATTGGACAATTAACGTAAACCTTTAGGATTCATTTTTTTTAACTATTTATTAATATGAAGAAACAGCTATTGCTAATCTTATTCTCCTTACTTGCGGTGGCTGGTTATGCTCGTGTTATCACGGGTACCGTAATCTCTGAAAGCGACAAAGAACCTATCATTGGCGCATCAGTGATCATCAAAGGCACCCAACGCGGCGTAGCTACCGACCTCGACGGTAATTTCTCGCTTGAGGTTAAGGACGGCGACATCCTATGCATTACAAATGTGGGTATGTTGCCACAAAACGTGAAAGTGGGCACTCAACAATCTCTCACCATCGTGATGAAAGACAACGCTCAAGTGCTGGGCGAAGTGGTTGTGACTGCCATGGGACAAACCCAAGAGAAGAAGAAACTGAATTTCGCAGTTCAATCTCTCGATTCCAACGAAATCACTGCAGGTGTGTCAAACAACTTGGCAAGCACCTTGCAAGGTAAGGTTTCTGGTCTGCAAATCATGAGCACTGGTGGTTCACCTAATGCTTCTCAGACCATCCAAATCCGTGCTATTTCGTCAATCAACACATCTCAAAACAACGAACCTCTGATTATCATCGATGGTGTGCCTGTTCGCGGTGGCGGTTCTTCGCTCAGCGACATCAACCCTAACGATATTCAGACAATGTCGGTGCTTAAGGGTGCTGCCGCTTCTGCCCTTTACGGTCAGGAAGCTGCCAATGGTGTAATCATGATTGTCACCAAGAGCGGTAAGGACGGCAAACTCCAAGTTACTGCCAACGCTACTCTCGAAGTATCAAACGCTACACGCGTGCCTAAGATTCAATCATCTTACGCTCCTGGTACTAAGGGCTTCTATGTAGAAAACGCTGGTGGTGGCGGCTGGGGTGCTCCTTTGGCTGCTGGCGAAAACACCTACGACAACGTGGGCGACTTCCTTAAGACTGGCTTCCTCCAAAAGTACGACGTATCGATGACCGGTGGTACTGAAAAGGCCAACGCTTATGCTTCTGTTTCTTATCAGAAGAACGAAGGTATCGTACCTAAGGACTACAAAGACCAAATCAACGCTTTCTTCAAGGGTCAATTCAACCCTTCTGACAAAGTGAAGATCCAACTCACTTCAAGCTTCAAGGAAAGCACCGCTCGCGGATTTGGCAATGCTATGTCTACCGTTTACGGCTGGGGTATCAACAAGAACATGTCGGACTACCAAACCCTTGAAGGTTATCCTAACTGGGCTTGTCGCTACGACAACTGGGACAACGTGCTTCCAGAAAACAAGATCTCTGCCACAGTATCTCCTTACTTCGGACGCTACAGAGACCGCAGCGAAACCACAAGCACACGCATCATGCTCAACGGCCAAATCTCTTACGAACCTATCAAGGACCTCGTGTTCACAGGTAAGGTAAGCTACGATAAGGGCTACTCAATGTATGACTCTGCTGTTGCTCCTCGCTTCCGCGAAAGCGACTTCGAAGACCCTAAGGCTTCATTCCTCGCCGACTATGCATTTAAGTTCGGTTCTTACACATTCCAACCATCACGTTCTGAACGCTTCAACGCCCAATTCCTCGCTACTTATCAACGCGAATTGTTCCGCGACCTCAACGTGAACGTATTGTTCGGTATCGACTGGTCTAACTACAAGTCACTCAGCGCACAAATGGCTGGTCAGAGATTTATGCTCGAAGGAGACTTCTACAGTTTCCAAAACATCGACCCAAGCACATTCACCAATTCACAATCGTCGGGCTACTATATGTATCTCACACACAACAATTGGAACAAGTTTGGCTACTTCGGCGAATTGCGATTTGACTATCGCGGCATCGCACAAGTGTCGGTGACTGGCCGTCTCGACGGTTCTTCTACATTGCGTCAAGTAGACTGCACATACTTCTACCCATCAGTGACTGGTGGTCTTATCTTCTCAGAACTCTTCCACTTGCAAAACAACTGGTTCTCTTACGGTAAGATTCGTGGTAACTGGGCTAAGGTTGGTAAGAGCTGTACTCCTTACAAGTTCTCTGACACATTCAAGAACTGGTCAACATTCCCTGACGGTGGTTGGGGTAACGACCCTACAGTAGGTAAGGCACTCAACCTCGAACCTGAAATGACATCATCTTGGGAAATCGGTGCCGACCTCCGATTCTTCAAGAGCCGCACTCGCTTGGATATCGCTTACTATTCTACCACTGTTGACAACCAAATCGTGACAGTGCGTGTATCTCCAGCTGCTGGTCAGATTCTTCAAACCCGCAACGAAGGTAGTGTAGAAAACTACGGTATTGAAGCTACTCTTGCTCAAGATATCTTCAAGACAAAAGATTTCGATTGGACTGTTACAGCCAACTTCTCGCTCAACCGCGGTAAGGTGAAGTCATTGCCTGACCAAATCAAGCAAATCGACGGCACAAACTACGGTGGTATCTATCCTACAGCATTCCTCGGTGGCTCTACCACAGGTATCACTGGTAAGGATTACGTACGCGACCCAGAAGGCAACGTAGTATGTAACGAAAACGGCTATCCAACGGTTAACACCTCTAAGCAACTCTATATCGGTAACCGCGAACCAGACTTCATGCTTGGTCTTGGCTCTAACTTCCGTTATCGCGACCTCACAGTAGGATTCCTCTTCGACGGTCGCTGTGGAGGCGATGTTGTTAACATCACTGGCTCAAGCCTCATCTCAAATGGCCAACACCACTTGCTCGACAAATATCGCAACCGCGAAGTAGTATTTAAGGGCGTTGTGGCTAACGGTGACGGCACTTACTCACCTAACACCACTCCTATCATCCTCGACCAGAACTTTATCAACACTTACTTCTATCCAGTGTCATCAAACTTCATCGAGGACGGTTCTTACATTCGCTTGAGCTATGTGACTGTAGGTTACGACCTTTCTAAACTGCTCGCTAAGGGCTGCCCAGTAAGAGGCCTCAACATCACCCTCACTGGCCGCAACCTCTTCTTGCTCACCAAGTATTCTGGCTCAGACCCACAAGTATCTGAATCTGGCAGCTCTTACGGTTCTGGTTCAGGTGGTTTCGACCGCTACGGTGTGCCTAAGACACGCAGTTTCAACGTCTCAGTGAAAGCAACATTCTAACAAACACAGCAGATTATTTTTGAATTATGAATAAACTTAAATATATATTCGCATCATTAGCCATCTGCCTCGCTGCCACCAGCTGCACCGATATGCTTGACGACAACGTCAATCCAGACACCGCTCACGAGGTGACTATGCAGACCGGTCTGCCAGTAGTGGTATTCTATGCACAACAGGCCACCTACGACCACGCTGAGTATTACTCATATCTGTCGCAGTGCCTCACCACCACAGGCAAGAGCGCAATTGGCACCTACTCTTACAAGAGCGAGTGGGAATTCCTCACTATGAACCGTCACCCACAATGGCGCCGTCACTTCTATGACATAGGCACCAATGTGAACAACCTTATTGCCAATGCTCAAGCAGCTAAATCTTACAACTACGAACTCATCGCTCGCACAGTGAGACTGCTTTCTACTCAATTGGCAGTGGATATGTTTGGTGATATGCCTCTTACTAATGCATATAAGTCAAACAACCCTACTTACGACAACGAAGGAACTATCTACGACTGGATGTTCCGCGAAATCGATGCCCTTATCGCTGATTTCGAGAACCCAGAATACACCAAGAACGCAAGCAACCAACGCATCGACACGGCTCAAGACCGTCTCTACGGTGGCGACCTCGAAAAGTGGAAAGGTCTTGTGTATGCCATCAAGGCTCGTCTGCTCCTTCGCAACATTCCTAACATCGACACTTCAGCTGCAACTTGCCAAAAGATAATCGACGCTGCCGACGCTGCTATCAACCAATGGCGCAAGGGCGACCTTCTCTACGGCTCATGGTTTGGCAACGAACCTCGCTACAACTTCGATGGCGGAACAAACGAACAAAACAACGTGTGGAGTGCTGCACAACCTATCATCAACTCTTGGGAATCGCGCAAGAACATGCTTGATAGCGCAGTTCCTTCTAAGTTCTTCCTCTACGACTGCATGGGATTGCTCGGTATGGGTACAACCCTCGAAGGTGTATACAACGGCGAATTCTCAACCAGCAAGGAAGGCTTCAGCAACGACCCTCGTGTGGCATTGCTTATGATTGCTCGCAAAGGTCCTGAAGGCGATGCTTCTGTGCGCATGCGTTCACTCGAGAACAACATCGGTTGCGGTACTTCTTATAAGACCGACCACTTCCCAAGCCTCTATATGGGTGCTTACGCTGGCTCAAACAAAGGCGCTGGCTACAACCCTATCTTCACTATGGAAGAGCTCTACTTCATCAAGGCTGAGGCTGAATATTGGAAGGGCAACAAGCAAGCTGCTTGCCAACTCTCTAAGGAAGCTACTCAAAACAACATCCAACGTCACCTCGACTTCTTCTTGAGCGAATACCCTAACAGCAACTACAACGAAAAGGTTGACGACAAATATCCAGGCAACTCTGTTGATGGCAAGCCTGGCTTCTGCACTGCTGAAGAATGGAATGCTCAAATCGATGCTTTCCTCAACAACAAGGAATACTACATCATCAAGCGTGGCAAGAAGATTGTCTATGTTCGTCCAGTTACCGAACGCGGCAACAACCACTGGTTCTTCGAGGAAGCAAACTTCTCACTCTACGACCTCATGACCCAGAAGTACATCGCTATGTATTTGCAACCTGAGCAATTCACCGATTTGCGCCGTTATCACTTCTCTAACAAGCGCAACAACTATGGCATCGGCGACGCCAACGAAATCGTTTACCAAAACTTGCGACGCCCTTACAACTTGTATGCTGCTTATTGGATCGACGGTCTTACCGACGAACAAAAGGAGAACCTCTGGGTGCAACGCATTCCTCAAGACCCTGACACTGAAGGCAAATACAACCGCGCCGAATTGGAACGCCTTGGCGCTTACAACAACTACAAGTGGTTGCAAAAGCCTCTCATCTGGGCTCACGCTCGTGGCGAAGTATCATCTCTCACTGAGGGTTCTATCTTGTCGAAATGATAAAAACCACAAAGAATTTTCAACAATATAATTTATTTAGAAATAAAATATTATGAAATCATATAACAAAATAGCTCTTTTAGCAGCAGGCTTGTTCTTGGCTACATCTTGCGATGTCAACGACCCGTTTGCCGACAAGATGGACATCGGACAAGTGCTGCCTACCACTTCTTGGGAGCTGTCGAGCACAGTGTGCAAGGCTGGCGAAGAAGCTTCGTTCTTGGCAAAGTACTACACCACTGCCAAGGATGCATCTATCGACCACTGCGAAGTATGGGCAATGATCACCAGCACTGAAAGTGCCGCTGCTACACAGAAGTTAATCTCTTCTCCTACTTATGCACAAACCGTCAACGAGGAAGACACAGTGCGCGGCTATCACATGCTTCGCAGCTATCCTCACAGCATGGCAACTCTTGAAGGCACCGAGTATCACCTCAATGCCACATTCCCTACATCAGCCACTCTTAGCCCTATCAAGTGGGATTCTCCTGCCAACTGGGACCAAGAGAAGTTCGATATGTATTATCCTGCCGACTTCCAAGCAAAGTTCTGCGCTAAGATGGTAGATTACCTCACTGCCGACAGCACCTATCTGAAGGGTCTTCGCCAATTGTATATCAACTATGCTTACACTAAGGAACAAATCGACGCTGTGAATGCTAAGTATCCTAACCTTCAACCTCTGCCTTTCTCTGACTCAGAAGAAAAGGGCCAAACCAAGGGTGACCTCTGGTTTGAACCAGACACTAAGGTTATCGACCACTACTACTACACTACCCTTGAGGGCAGCGTGACTGTAGAACACGAAATCGCTACTAAGGCCGATGCTCCTTCTGACATCGCTCCAGAGAAGATCTACCCAGTATATAAGGCCCCTCACTGGATTTTCTGCCGCTACAGCGACGACACCGGTGGTGCAGTGACAAGCGTTCGTCACGAATACATGCCTTTGTGGAAAGAACTCGCTGAGCTTGTGCCTTTCACAGCATGGATCTACGACAGCAGCAACAAGGTGTATGCGATATCATTCAACCGTGCTTATTCGCTCAAGCCTAAATTTAAGGTAGTCGACACCAAGGGTAAGATTGGTACAGACACCGAAACTAAGTCAATCGAACTCAACTAACACATGCCAAAGAATTCATTCATTATGAAACATATCAAATTATTATTCATAGCACTCTTGGCATTCGTCTTCAATGCCTGCGTTGAAAGCGAACCTGACTACAAAGACTTCCCTTCGAAGGACGTAGACTTCTCGTTCGCCGTAGAAGGCAACGAATATGCCACAGATTTCTATTATGTGTCAACACTGCAGTTCACCAACACTTCTTCGCGCCAAGGCGCTGCAAAGTGGGACTTCGGTGATGGCTCTACATCTACCGAGAGCAATCCTACTCACAAGTTTGCTAAGTCGGGCCGCTACAACGTCACCCTCACCATTGAGGGCGTTGGCAGCCGCACTTACCCATTGCTCATCATGGACATCCAACCTACGCTCAGCGTCACTGAGCAAAGCGAGGAAATCGTCACTATCAACGCAGCAAGCATCAAGCTTGGCTTGGAGTTGCCTAACCCTGACAACTTGACCTGCAAATACATCTGGAAAATGCCAGAAGGCACTACACTTGCCGATGGCACTCCTATCACTACATTTGAAGGTTATTCTCACGAAGATGGCACCGTTGACAATCCTGGCGCATTGAAGTTTAAGAACATCGGCTCACAAAAGATTGAAGTGCAAACCTACTTCGACATCAACGGTGAAAACCGTCGTCTTGCCGACTCTTACATCAACGTGCAAGTGGGTGCCAACGTAGAAGCTCCTACACTCTACTACGCCAACTATGGTGGCAACATCAAGGCTTACAAGCTTATTGATCCAGCCGACCTCCCAGAAGGCACTAAGAACATGCCATTCGACCTCGGCGTGAGCAGCGGTGTAACTCCTCAATGCATCCTTTATGCCAACGTTAACGACCAAGACTTCATCTATATCCTCGACTGCGGTAAGAACTTCTGCTATCAAGTGGACAACGACGGTGTGCTTGGCGACGGCAAAATCACAGTGATGAGCGCCGACGGCTCTTACGCCAACCTCGTTATCAGCAACATCGGCGGACACGCATTCAGCGACCCATTCTCTGGCTGCATCGTTGGCGACAAGTTGCTCTACAACGACCGTAACACTGGCTTCAGCACAATTAATCTCACCGACCGCGGTAAGAAAGAAACTCGCGTTAACGAAAACACCGACTCTTACTTCTGCAGCAACCAAAGCCTTGGCTACTATGGTCGCGGTATCGCTTACGGTGCCGTACACACTGGCTTGGCTTACGACAAGGACGGCGTATACTGGTGGCCTAAGTGCTACAATGCTTCTGGTATCTTCCGCTTCAAGGCTGAAGACATAGGCAAGACAGATGCTAAGCCAACCGAAATCCTTCTCAACGGTGCTACTTGCAAGGCATTTGCACTCGACGAAAAGCGCGGACACTTCTACTGCTGGCTCACATCTGGTGCCATCGGTACTGGTTTTGCACAATATCCAAAGGTTGGTTACACCGAAGGTCTCACTGTTCAACAAAACACTAAGTACATCAAGATGTCGGCTGCTCCTACCGCTGGTAGCGCTGCAAGTTTCGAAGCATTATATGTAACACAATTTGCTGTTGACGATGCTACTGGTAACGTTTACTTCGGTTTCATCCCTGACACTGGCGAAACTCACACCACTGGCATCTACTACTACGATTATGCATCAGGCTCTATCAAGCACTTCTATGACAGCAGCGATAAAGCCCTTGGTATCTGCATCAATCCACGCAAGACAAAGTTGTTCTAAACAAGGCTTTAGCAACTTGCCGTGAGGCAAAAAAATACCCTTTACTTTGGGCTATGCCATCTGGGCATAGCCCTTTTTTTGTCACACAACAATCCCATTTCAGGAATTAGAAATAGGTGATAACGCCGAGCGACATCGCATCGCTGATTGCCACAGAAGTGGACTATATCTCTACTATAGAACAATCATTAACACTCTCATCGCTCTTCGTTGGAAAATAATTTAGTAACTTTGCAACCCAATTTCAGAAAAATCTCTTTAGAATTCTTCGCTCCACTCTGCCAAACAAAATTGGCTTGAATCACGTTAGTATATTATATTGAAAATCGTAACTAAAAGGAAATGGCAAAAATCACTAAGGAAGCAGCTCTTGCTTATCACTCAGAGGGTCGTCCGGGTAAAATCGAAGTCGTACCCACAAAACCATATCAAACGCAGACCGACCTCAGCCTGGCATACTCGCCTGGCGTTGCCGAGCCATGTCTTGAAATTCAGAAAGACCAACAAAACGCTTATAAATACACCGATAAGGGCAACCTTGTGGCTGTGATCAGCAACGGCACAGCGGTGCTTGGCTTGGGCGACATCGGCGCACTCTCTGGCAAACCAGTGATGGAGGGTAAGGGTCTGCTGTTTAAAATCTACGGCGGCATCGACGTATTCGACATCGAGGTCAACGAGAAAGACCCCGACAAGTTTATCGAAGCTGTTAAGGCAATCGCCCCTACTTTCGGCGGCATCAACCTTGAGGACATTAAGGCTCCGGAATGCTTCGAAATAGAGCGCCGACTGAAGGAGGAACTCGACATCCCTGTGATGCACGACGACCAACATGGCACTGCCATAATCTCGGCTGCAGGCCTGCTCAACGCCCTCACTGTGGCTGGCAAAAACATCGAAGACGTGAAGATTGTGGTTAATGGCGCTGGCGCTGCTGCCATCAGCTGCACAAAGCTCTATGTGGCTCTTGGCGCTAAGCACAGCAACATTGTGATGCTCGACAGCAAAGGTGTGATCACCGACAACCGCCCTAACCTCACCGAGCAAAAGCGCGAATTTGCCACCACGCGCCGCGATGTGCACACCCTCGAAGAAGCCATCAAAGGCGCCGATGTATTCCTTGGTCTTTCTAAAGGTAACATCCTCACGCAAGATATGGTGCGCTCAATGGCAGCAAACCCTATCGTGTTTGCACTCGCCAACCCTGTGCCAGAAATCACCTACGAAGACGCTATGGCTGCACGTCCCGACGTGCTTATGTCTACAGGCCGAAGCGACTATCCTAACCAGATAAACAACGTGATTGGCTTCCCGTACATCTTCCGTGGCGCTCTCGACACAGCAGCCTCTGCCATCAACGAGGAGATGAAACTCGCCGCAGTGCGTGCCATTGCCGACCTTGCCAAGAAACCGGTGCCTGATGTGGTGAACAAGATATATCACGTCAACAACTTCGTGTTCGGCCGCGACTACTTCATCCCTAAACCTGTCGACCCTCGCCTTATCACCGACGTGTCGATGGCTGTTGCCAAAGCCGCTATTGCAAGCGGTGTGGCGCGCAAGACCATCACCGACTGGGATGAATATGCCGCTCACCTCAAACGCATCATCGGACAAGAGAGCAAACTCACTCAGCAATTCTATGAAACAGCACGCCGCAACCCACAGCGCGTGGTGTTTGCCGAGGGTGCTCACCCTACTATGCTGAAAGCTGCCGTTGAAGCCCTCAACGAGGGCATTTGCCACCCTATCTTGCTTGGCAACGACGAGCGAATCGCCAAACTTGCTGCCGAACTTGAGTTGAGCCTCGACGGCATTGAGGTAATCAACCTGCGTCACGACCGCGAAGCTACTCGCCGTGAGCGATTTGCAAAAATCCTTGCCGAAAAGCGATGCCGCGAAGGCTTCAGCTTTGAGGAAGCCAACGACAAAATGTTTGAGCGCAACTACTTCGGCATGATGATGGTGGAAACTGGCGAAGCCGATGCATTTATCACAGGCACATACACAAAATATAGCAACACCATCAAGGTGGCTAAAGAGGTGGTGGGCATCCGTCCCGGATTTAACCACTTCGGCACCATGCACATACTCAACTCAAAGAAGGGGACCCTGTTTATTGCCGATACGCTCATCAACCGCCGCCCTAACACCGAAACGCTTATCGATGTGGCTCGCCTATCAGAGCACGCGGTGAAATTCTTCAACCGCACTCCTGTTATGGCTATGATTTCATATTCCAACTTCGGCAGCGACAAAGACGGCAGCCCTGCCGATGTGCACGAGGCTGTGCGCATTCTGCAAGAAGAAGACCCTAATCGCGCCATCGATGGTGAGATGCAGCTCAACTTTGCGCTTGACCGCAGCCTTCGCGACCGCAAATACCCATTCACCCGCCTTAACGGCAAGGACGTGAACACGCTCATCTTCCCTAACCTGAGCAGCGCCAACTCGACATCAAAGCTGATACAATATATGGCGCACGACGTGGAAGTGATTGGCCCTATCCAAATGGGATTGAACAAACCTATCCACTTCACCGACTTTGAGACAAGCGTGCGCGACGTGGTGACTATCACTGCCATTGCCGTTATCGACGCAATCGTAGAGAAGGAGAAATGCGCCAACTGTAATAAATAACCACAAGCCGTATTGGCATAAACGAATATCGGGCAGACGACATCAAAAATCGTCTGCCCGATATGTTTTATCCCAATTCGGTCATTAGGACTTGAAAGGATTTCGGAGTTTTAGAAGCGCAGATTTTGATTGCTTTTTAATGAGTAATAGCGAGCCATTGCGAATTAAAAACAAGCAAAAGATGCCTTATAAAAACCGAAAGGCTCCAAGCAGTAGAAAAATCTTACATTTACGGCCTAATGACCGATTTGGGATTTTATTGAGTTCTCAGAGAACGAAATATCAATCTGCGTGGAAGTAGCTGTCAGCCTTGACCAGCTTAAATTCCTTTTCGCCATCCTTGCGGATGTTCAAGCTGCCATCGTTCCAGTTTGATGGCCAACCGCCCATCACATGTCCGAGGAACACAAGGCGAACAGAGTGCAGACCCTTAGCCAAAGCAGCCGAAGAATCGTGGCGAGAATAACGCTTCACTTCACCACCGTTGTTGATAAGCAACTTGCCATCAATCCACACTTCTTCGAGGTCAGAAGAGAAGTAGTAAACGCCATCCTCTGGGATGTTTACGTAGCCAACTGCTTCTGCAGCATATTGCTTCACACCGCGCATCGATTCAGAAGTCTTAACGTGTGCAGTGAGTTTGCGAGTGTTGTCAATCACAAATTTCTCCTTAGCAACGGCATTAGCAGCATCCTTCACGCTGAGATACATACCGTCGAACACACTCATCATAAGGCCTGGCTTAGCGTTGTTGACCTTAGCAGCAGGAGCCAATTCTTGTTTTTCCACCAAGATAGTGCGCACAGGGCTAAGTTTGCCAGAAGGCAATGCAGTGGCAATCTTCAGCGTGGTGGTGTTGTGTATAGCTATAGGAGCGATGTATTCGGTAGATTGTGCAGTAGGTTCGGTGCCATCGAGAGTATAAACCATTCTCTCTGGGCGAGTGGTGTTGAATGTGAGCACAGCCTTATCGGTAAATGCCACCTTATTGCAAGAGAATTCGCCCTGTTCTGGCATTGGAATGTGATAGTTTACGCCATGACCATCGAGGCGAACGTAGGCGTTGTTGATGCGACGTTCGAAGTCGGTATAGTTCTTGCGTTCAACATTGGTCCAACCGATTTCAGCCACAGCAATGATGCGAGGGAATGTCATATATTCGCGTTGAGCATCTGTATAGAAATATTCGCCCCAGCAGTTGCCTTGCACACCAAGCACATATTGTTGCTTGCCCATCACAGCGAGAGTGTCAGGCATTGGGTTGTAACTATAAGTTTTCTTCAAAGTTGTGTAGCCACCGATAGCCACAGGTTCCACCTTAGGGCTACCTTGATAGTGGTCGAGATACATGCCATTGCCGCCAGGAGTCATAATCACGCTGTGATTCATCAATGCAGCAGCAATACCGCCCTCTTCGCCACGCCAGCTCATCACAGTGGCAGATGGAGCCAAACCACCTTCGAGGATTTCGTCCCAACCGATGATTTTCTTACCCTTAGTGGCAAGATATTTCTCCATGCGCTGAATCACGTAGCTTTGCAATTTTTCTTCAGCAGTGTGCTTTTCGTCGGCCTTCAAGCCAAGTTCCTTGATGCGCTTTTGGCACTTAGGGCATGATTTCCAGCTTGTTTTAGGGCATTCGTCACCACCGATATGGAAATATTCGCTTGGGAACAATGGCACCATTTCGTCGATGATGTCTTGGAGGAACTTAAACATATCTTCCTTACCAGGGCACATCACTACGTCTTCAACACCCCAAATCACGCGAGGCGAAGACTTCTCGCCCTTGCACGAAAGCTTTGGATAAGCAGCGATTGCAGCCATTTCGTGGCCAGGGAGTTCAAGTTCTGGCACAACGGTGATAAAGCGGTCAGCCGCATATTTCACGATATCCTTGATTTGCTCTTGAGTGTAATATCCAGCATGGATAGTGCCTTCGCCTTCCACACGGCTTGAAGCAATCTTGTTGAGCTTAGGATATTTTTTGCTTTCGATGCGCCAGCCTTGGTCGTCGGTCAAGTGCCAGTGCATACGGTTGATCTTAAACAACGACAGCACGTCGATGTATTTCTTCACGCTTTCTGCAGGCAAGAAGTGGCGACATGGGTCAAGCATAATACCACGGTAGCCAAAGCGAGGTTGGTCCTTAACGCACACTGCAGGAGCAGTCCATTCCACGCCCTTCACCACCGAAGGACTTTCGATTTCGGCAGGAAGCAATTGCAAGAACGATTGCATAGCATAAAACAAGCCATGAGCAGTCTTAGCCTTTGCGGTAACGCCAGTAGGCTTCACGCATAGCGAGTAACCCTCATCGTTGGTGTTCATTGCAGGGTCAATAACCAATTTGATATTACCCTTATCAGCCACCTTCACGCCAAGGCCAGTTGACTGATTGATTTTCGCTGCGAAAAATTCGGCAATAGTCTTTGCTTCAGCAGATGTGGCAGCAAAAGCAGTAGACGCATCCACAGTGAAGTTTCCAGATGTAGCCACCAACTCTTGTGGCATAGGGATGATGTTGATGCCTCGGTTATAGCATTTCACATCGGCATTTACCGAGGCACAGAGCGAAGACACTCCGAGTGTAGCCACGGCTAACAAACTTAAAATTTTCTTCTTTTTCATCTATAGACAAATTTATTAGGTAAGATTTAGTTCAAAAAATTTTCTTTACGAAGGCGTTTATAACAACACAAACATAATTATTCCTAACATTTACGCTCCATTTCGACGTGTGCTCATCATTATAGCTGATTTTCAAATAAAATCAGGCACACCAAGCGATAGACAACAACGTAAATCTACTCGTTTTTATTAGTTTTGGTTTTATAATGCACTACAAAGATAATGCAAACAACATAAATAAGCAAGCGAAGCGCTGAAGGAGATTTTTGCTTCACATAGCCTCACGCACCACTCTCTCAATTCTGAGCAATACCACCATTTTTCTCACAAAATATAACTATATTTGTCGGTGATATGCGCTTGCTTCTTTCTTGTTTAGTTGGCGGCGCACATCACACAACAATACAACAAAAACAATCAATATGAGATTACTTGGCAATTTACTATGGTGGCTCTTTGGCGGCCTCGAATCAGCAATCGGTTACTTCACAGGCAGCATAGCCATGGCCCTCACCATTGTGGGCATACCGGTGGCACTGCAAACCATAAAACTCGGCTTACTCTGTCTGTGGCCATTCGGCGCAGAAGTAAAGCAGACCAATAGCCCGATTGGGTGCATACGCATCCCACTCAACATATTGTGGCTGATATTCGGCGGTTTGTGGGCTTGGATTACACACATCTTCTTCGGTGTGCTGCTTTGCATCACCATCATCGGCATACCTTTCGGAAGGCAACACTTCAAACTTGCCGGCTTGGTGCTTATGCCTTTTGGAAAAGAAGTTAAACTTAATTTTTAGCCCCGCGTTATGACCGAATACGAAAAGATGCTTGCTGGCGAGGTTTACTCTGCCGTCGACACAGATTTGCTCGAAAAGCTCAATCTCACTAAAGACCTTTGTTGGGAATACAATCAGATACGACCCACCCTCGTTGCCGAACGCAACCAGATGCTGCACAAGATTCTCGGCAAATGCGACGAGGACACATTTATCAATCAGCCATTTTATTGCGACTACGGCACGCACATCAGTGTGGGTAAGCGTTTCTTTGCCAACTTCAATCTCACCGTGCTCGACGAAGCCCTCGTGACCATCGGCGACGACTGCTTTATCGGCCCCAACGTGGGCATCTACACGGCTTGCCACAGCACCGACCCCGACGAGCGAAACTCTCGCTGCGAATGGGCAAAACCCGTGACCATCGGCAACGATTGCTGGATTGGCGGTGGTGTGACCATCTTGCCTGGCGTGACCATTGGCAACCGTTGCACCATAGGCACCGGCAGCGTGGTGGTGAGCGACATCCCCGAGGGCAGCATCGCGGTGGGCAATCCCGCTAAGGTGGTCAAAAAGGTATAACTCCCTGAATACGGCTATCGCTCGCCGTGCTTTCTGATTTTACTCAGCACCTGGCGGCGAGCCGACTCCACGCCCGCCGATAGCGGTTCTTCGGCAAGCATCTCCAATATCCTGCGCAACTCATCGAGCAACTCAGGATAATGTCGGCATTGCTCGTAAGCCAACTTCATGCACTGCGCCCTTATGGCATAGGGCTGACTGCTGGCACAGCAGCCATTGAGACAGAAGTCGATAAACTCTGCGCAAAGATCATCCTCACAAAACGGCTGATGCAGCAGCAACCACAGCGTCAACCTAAGCCGCGTGGTGTTGGTTTCCTCCATGGCTCGATGCACAAGTTCGTCGTGCTTCGGCAACAACCAGCGTAACTCCTCGTCGCTGAAATGCGTGAAAACATACAAGGCATTCACCGACACGCGCTCATCGGCATCACTGGAGAGGCTATATAGCGCCTCAAGCCCCATGCCCGAGCCATCAGCCCACGCCAAGGTGCGCAGATCAGCCACTTGTGCAGGGCTCAAGCGCCCCGCCATAAGGCTTCGCATGCGATTTTTCAATATGTCGGCACCATTTTTCATTATACACTTCGTGATTTTTTTCGAATGCAAATATAATAACACCACTCCATTTTCTCTCGCATTACCTTCGCATTGTTAGCGCGATATTTGCATTGTTTTCAAGATTATCCTAATTTTGCAAAAAATTTTGTAGCATTGGCTAAAAAGCACATTTCATCGTGTGCAAAAAACGTGTGGCTCCATTAGCAACGATTAAACAAAAAAAACTTAAAAATATAATCAAAAACAACATCGAATATGAATTTTTTAGAGGAGAAGATTCTGCAAGACGGCGTGATTAAAGAAGGTAACATCCTTAAGGTGGACAGTTTTCTAAACCATCAAATAGATGTGGACATCTTGCGCCAAATGATCTATGAATTCAAGCGCAGATTTCGCGGCATTAAGGTTAACAAGGTATTGACCATCGAAGCAAGCGGCATTGCCATAGCAACCCTGCTCGGCAACCTCTACGACGTGCCTGTGGTGTTCGCCAAGAAAAGTGAGGCCGTGACAAACACCGACGACAAATACATGTCGAAAGCATATTCGTTCACACACAAGAAATACAACAACGTGCTTATCTCGCGCCCATACCTATCGGCTACCGACAAGGTGCTTATAGTTGACGATTTCCTTGCCGATGGCGAGGCTGCACACGCGCTGATTGACCTGGTGCATCAGGCTGGAGGCGAAGTTGTTGGCGTGGGCATTGCCGTAGAAAAAGGGCAACAAAAAGGCGGCAAGATGCTACGCGACGAGGGCTACAAGGTGGAATCAATCGCCATCATCGAATCGATGGACTGGCAGACACAAACCATCAAATTTCGCGAACAACCAGAAAGCCAACTCTCTGGAACAAACCTCAAAATAGGATAATACACGCACCCCCTCACGATGAAAAAATTCTCGAGCATCTATCAGACCGATGGCTTAGTGCCACTACAACAAGCCATCCCCTTTGGCTTGCAGCACGTGCTGGCAATGTTTGTCTCGAACATCACTCCCGTCATCATTCTTGCCAACGTGGCAGGCATCGATGCCGAACTACGAGCAGCATTGATACAAAACTGTATGATCATAGCCAGCATCGGCACACTGATTCAGCTCTATCCTGTATGGCGAGTGGGTTCGCGACTGCCTATCGTGATGGGCATCAGCTTCACCTTCCTTTCGCTTGCCATATCCATCTCGGTGAGCCACGGCATGGGTTCGCTCATTGGAGCTGTGATAGTGGGCGGTATCGTGGAAGGATGCTTAGGACTTTTCCCAAAATATTGGACTAAACTAATCTCTCCAATCGTGGCTGCCACTGTGGTCACCGCAATTGGATTCTCACTACTCCCAGTGGGAGCAAACAGCTTTGCCGGAGGGCAAGGCGCTGCCGACTTCGGCAGTATGCCAAACTGGATTGTGGGCACTATCACCCTGCTCACCTGCCTGATAGTGATGGTGTTTGGCCGAGGACTATTGCGATCACTGTCGGTGCTTGTGGGTCTGATTGTGGGCTATGTGGTGTCGCTATTCTTAGGGATAGTAGACCTCTCGGTGCTCAACGGCCTACAAGCCATATCACTGCCCACACTGATGCCATTCACCCCAGAGTTTCACATCGACACCATCTTGGCGCTGGTGTGCGTATATCTTGTGTCGGCCACCGAAACCATCGGCGACACCTCGGCACTATGCTCGGGCGCGCTCTCACGCAAGCCCACCACTCGTGAACTGGGCGGCTCGGTAGCCTGCGACGGGTTTGTGAGCATCGTTGCCGGATTGTTTGGCTGCACGCCTATCACTTCTTTCTCGCAAAACGTAGGGCTTGCCACCATATCAAAGGTAGTGAACCGCTTTGCTATAGCCACAGGTGCCATCATCATGATGATGGCTGGATTCTTCCCAATTATCGGACGCACCCTGGCAACCATTCCGCAAGCCGTGCTTGGAGGCTGCACACTGATGATGTTTGGCGGCATCTTGTTTGCCGGATTCGGAATGATGGCAAAATGCGGATTCTCCAACCGCAATATGATTATCGTGAGCACATCGCTCAGCGTTGGCCTCGGATTCACCCAAGCCACTGGCATGTTTGCCATATTCCCCGACATCGTGCAAACGATTTTCGCCGAGAACTGTGTAGCCGTGGTGTTTGTGATAGCCGTGGTTCTCAACCTGCTTCTCCCCAAAGAGGAGAAATGCGCATAATGCCCTAAAATCAGCGAAAATCGCCCATTTTTTCGATAATAACACACACCATATCGAAAAATTCACTATATTTGCCATAGTTATACAAAACGGATAAAAAAGTATGAATCATGGCGATGCCTTAGCATCTGCCTATTAAAAACTTAATTAAAAAACTAAACATTCATTATTATGGCAAATTTATTAGACGAAACCACTGGTCCTTTCAACGAAGCTGGTCGCGACATACACGTCATTGACCGTCAACTTCCTGTGACAATCTCATTCGGTTCTACTCTGTTTGAAATAGCATTGTGGGTCACCATCCCTGTGCTTGTGATTATATATGTGGCAATCTTTGGCAGCACCCTGCAAGACCCTCTATTGGTGGGCGCATTGGGCTGCCTAATCGGCATTCTGCCTGGCATAATCTTTATCTTTATGAAGATTTCGGCTCGCAACTACTTCCAACAGCTGGAGCAACGCATTCAAGCCGAGGCATCAAACATCGACAACTATCTTGAGCAACGCGTGCAGATATTGCAAAACGTGGTGGGCATCGTTGACCGCGCCATTGAGCTCGACAAGGATGTGATGAAATCGGTGGCTGCCCTGCGCGGCGGTAAGATCACCGACGGCAACCGCAGCGACATCAACTCGCAAGTAAACGTAGCTTTTGGTCGTCTGTTTCCACAAGTGGAAGCTTATCCTGAACTCAAAGCGCACAATGCCATTGCCGACGCTATGCAGCAAAACAGCTATCTACAACGCGAAATCACTGCTGCCCGCACCGTCTACAATAGCCGCGTCACTCAATGGAACACCGACATATTCGATTGGCCTACTAAGATGATTGTGGCTGCACGACAAGGCTACACCACTCGCATTCCGTTCACTGCATCGGCTGAAACTCGCGAAATGGCTCGAAGCAAATTCTTCTAATCTTTTTCTGACTCGTTATGGTGACCGACATATACGACCCTCTCAACGAGTATGTCAACGTGTTTCATGGTCGCTTCAAAGACGTGGCTGAAGCCACCTTCGCCGAACTCGCCGACGAAGCGAAAGTTGACGTCAACGCCAACCAAGAGACATGTCGCCAAATCTACTCATACGAGAGCGAATTAGCTTCCGGAAAATCCTCATATGAAAAATGGAACGCACTCAACATCATTCTATGGTTTGTGGTGCTGGGGGGCATTGCGGCAGGCTTTATCCTCTATCATACGAGGGATCTGACTGAAGAAATCATCCTCGCGATAGTGCTCGTAGAGGCTTTCTGCCTATCGCTGCTCTTCCTCAAGGTGCGACCCAGAATGAAGGCGTTGCGTGAAGAAAACGAAGAACTTACCGACAACATCCAAGAACTCAAAAACGAGGCTTGGCAACAAATGGCGCCGCTCAATCACCTATACGATTGGGACATACTCACTCGCATGATGTCGGAAACCGTGCCTCGACTGCAATTCGACCCATATTTCACCACCAAGCGATTGGCCGACCTGCAGCAGACCTACGGTTGGAACAGTTCTTTCAACGACTCCCGATCGGTGATATACTCCCATTCGGGACTTATCAACGGCAACCCGTTTGTGATTTGCCGCACTCGCACCATGGAGATGGGCTCCCGCACTTATTACGGGCATAAGACCATCCACTGGACCACCCGCGAACGTGGCGCCGACGGCAAATACCACACCGTGCATCACAGCGAAACCCTTACGGCAAGCGTCACGGCGCCATATCCCGAATATTTCGAGAAAACACGCCTAATATACGGCAACACGGCTGCACCCGACTTGATTTTCTATCGCGTCCCAAACAATCTGGCTGGCAAAGAAAATTCATTCTCCTATAAGAGGAAGCGACGCTCGCTGAGAAAGAAGGCGCGCGACTTGAGCAACGCCGACTTTGCTATGATGACAAACGAGGAGTTTGAAGTGGCTTTCGACGCAAGCAACCGCAACAACAATCAGCAGTTTGCCTTGCTGTTCACGCCCCTTGCGCAAGAGAGCATGCTACGCATTCTCAGCGACGAGACGGTGGGATATGGCGACGACTTCTCTTTTGAAAAAACCCAGATGATAAACGTGATTACGCCGTCTCACATACAGACGCTCGACCTCGATTTGAACCCTGAGCAATATCATCATTTCGATTTCGACGAGGCCAAAAAGGCGTTCTACGACATCAACGCCCAATATTTCCGCGCAATCTATTTCAGTTTCGCGCCTCTGCTCTGCGTGCCTATGTATCAGCAGATTCGTCCGCTAAGCGACATCTATGGCCGCGAGATGCCCTCTCACAGCTCGTTTTGGGAACACGAAGCCATTGCCAACCATTGGGGACAGGACAAATTTATGCATCCAAGCTGCGTGACCGACTGTATCCTCAAAACCAAGCAGAAGCACTCCAAAGGCAACGACTCCACAATTACCGTATATGCCCACGGATACCGTGCCGAGCGACACGTTGAATACATCCAAAGATATGGTGGCGACGGCAGATGGCACAATGTGCCTGTGGAATGGTATGAATATTTGCCTGTTACCGGCACTGGCGCTATCTCGCTGCACGAGGACAATGATTTCGACGATAGCAACATCTCGCCACGCCAACGCAAAGACCACATCAGCTCACTGCTCGACAAGGCGCAATATCAGTCGTATCGCCGACACATTGCCTCAAAGCTGACGCATTAAACCCAAATCGGTCATTAGGACGTAAATGTAAGCTTTTTCTCCTGCTTGGAGTCTTTCGGTTTTTATAAGGCATCTTTTGTTTGTTTTTAACTCGCAATAGCTTGCTATTACTCATTAAAAAGGCAATCAAAATCTGCACTTATAAAACTCCGAAACCCTACCAAGCCCTAATGCCCGAAATGGGTTAACCCATTTCGATCGCTGTTATGACATAAAAAAATTCGGGGGAAAGGTACAATCCCGTAATACCGCATTGCCTTTATCCCCCGAAACATACATGTTTGTCTACCATCTAAGTGTGTCTTATTACGTATTCGCGTTAATCTACAAATTATATCACCCTATAACTCAAAAGACAATACGAACATTCTTAGATTTTTCTATCTTACTTTTTTACCCTGTAGTTCTGTTGTTTTAATCTTTAATCGCACCACGCAGCAAAACCTTGCTCCGCCCCGTGTTAAAATTTGCTAAACAATAGCACCTTGTGTAGTTTGGGGTCATCCTGATGGTGGCTTTTCCTCACGCAGATGCCCTCAGATTTTTCGAAATTTTGGCGACTATGGATAACCGCTGCCAGAGCTTCGGAGAGCCTACGGATAAAATCCGCCCGTAGGGCCTCGGCATGCCACGTCCGCGTAATGCGTTAGTAATCATTATATTATCACCACCAGGATGCGGACGCGCCCCTACCGGCGAGTGATATCCACCGTCGCTTAAATCCAATAAAATCTGCGGAATCTGCGTGAGCATTAAACACCCGACCCGCGCCCCAAACACCCACGCCTGCGCACCCACGGCACTGCCGCGCTATTCGCTCAGCTCCGCAAAAACCTCGCCATCGATGTCAAGGATATGCTGAATAGGCACTCGGCTACCATCGGTCATCACCAACTGGAAATTATAGTCGTCAATCTCTCGCAGGCGCGCCGACTTCTGGCAATATGCCCCACCCGACTTCCTGTCGTCGGGCACAAAATACGTCACCTCAACAAGCGGCCTGGTGGGCAACGCCCTGCGCAGCAGCGCCATCTTGCGATTGAGCATGATGGCTGCCTCATCGCCAATATCATCGAGCGACGAGGTGAGGCGTGATGTCTCGGCTATTGCCGCATCGTGCCCTGTGAGCGCCGCAAACGGGGCGAACTGTGCCGCACGCGAGCGCATGGGCATGCGATTGTGATGCTTCGGTTCGTAGTGCGGCAACCCGATTATATCTTCATACGTGTCGTTGTTCATGCCTTGTGTCCTCCTATCTGTGCGTTGCGTTCGCGTGCCGTGGCGCCTTCCTCAAAATTGAGCCCCTTTAGCAATGCGTTCTTGCCGAATTTCTTCTTTATCTCGAGCGTGGTTTCCATCATGCGCCGCTCCTTAGCCAACGCTTGCCGCTCAGCTTCGGCGCGTTGCTGCATCGCCTCACGGTCGGAGAAGAGGTTATATTCGGGCTGCGGGCGCAGTCGTTCTGCCGTCTGCTCATCAACGAGCCTGCCCACGGTTACGTTCAGGCGGCGAATGAGCAGGTCGGGATTTACCACGGCATCAAATATGCTCAGCACGCCATGCGTGATGATGCGGCTTGAGAACGTGTGATAAGCCAGGGTGACGCTGCCATGCGAGCCCTTGGGCACACGTCGCCCGTAGTGGTCGATTGCCACATCGCCTTGATAGCGGGCAGCGATGTCGGCATCGGTGAGGCTCTGTATGTCGTAGCCCACGTCGAGCGTAATCAGGTCGGTGGCAAGATGCTTGTCAAGCAGATTGAGCGCCATGCCCTCGGCCATCTCCTGCGCCACCACACGGGCCCTAGCCACCGGGTAGGC
>ERZ780141.184-NODE-184-length-50579-cov-12.336474_pt1 | contig 50579 bp, 41 predicted proteins | sample MGYA00433080_ERZ780141 | MGnify/ENA primary metagenome ERZ780141 (study PRJEB29588, sample SAMEA2154047) | human gut metagenome | biome: human gut; feature: human-associated habitat; material: faeces | place: Denmark | collected 2008/2010 ... | reverse complement strand
CCGCGGCCGCCTTCTCGTCCATTTTTTTGCCTGAGGTCAATGCGGCTGCCATCTTGGTCGCCAACTTGGATGAGATCACCACATTCGCTTCAATGCCAAGGGGTTCGGTCAGGTTTCCGGCAAGGCATTTCCGGTCAAACACCCTGAAGAATGACGTATCGCTTAGACAAGTCAGCCCGACATCCACGCGTTTGTCCGATTCGGGCATTAACAGGGAGGCAGTCTCGAACATATACGTAAATCTGGTGGCCTCCTCTATCTGCGGGAAGTATTCCTTCATCTTAGGGGCGACTCCACCGGCAACCTGAGAATAGACTTGGTATCTGCCGTTAAGTTCTATGGCTTCGTTCAGATAATATATCCTGTCGGCATCCTTGTAGAAGTCGTCGAATGTCTTTTCGAAGCAGACCTTGGATGCCAGCACGAGGCCGACTGCGAGACCAACGCCCAAAGTCATGATTTTCAGGACGTTCCTGCGTCCTTTCATCGGCAATGTCCTGACTGCCGTGGCAATGTAATTGAAAATGTTCATCTGCTTTGTCCCGGAGATTCCATCAATGCCAATCTGCCGAATCCTTCGGCATGGACATATCTCTCATCCGGTCAGAGGTCAGAGTTGCCACTCCTGTGCCATTATATGTAACTTATTGTTTTTCTGATAATTATATTGAACATTTCTTTCAGGCATTGTAAAAAAACTTTACATCTCTGTAAATTAACTTTACATACACTATCTTTGTAGAACAAAACAGATACACTTATGAGATTAGTTATACAAAGAGTAAAAGAAGCGTCTGTCAGCATTGACGGAGAAAAGGTATCGGCCATCGGTAAGGGACTGCTGGTGCTGGTCGGTGTGGAGACAGGTGATACTGAGGAAGATGTCAAGTGGCTGGTGGGCAAAACTGCCGGGCTCAGGATTTTCGATGACGAGAACGGTGTGATGAACAAGAGCATTCAAGATATTGACGGTGAAGCTCTTGCAGTGTCGCAGTTCACATTGACAGCATCCACGAGAAGAGGCAACCGCCCGTCGTATATCCGCGCTGCGGGTCATGAGCTGGCTGTTCCGCTATATGAGAAGTATTGTGATTCGCTGGCTGAGACTTTAGGCAAGCCGGTCGGCCGCGGTGTGTTCGGCGCAGACATGAAGGTGGCGTTGGTCAATGATGGTCCGGTTACGATCATCATTGACTCGAAACTGAAAGAGTAAGAAAAAGGCCGGTCTGGAATTTCTTCCGCCGGCCTTAAACCTATATAAATGAAGGATTTTATCCGATCATGTTCTTAGGATCGAGTACCTTGTCGAGTTCTTCCTTGGTAAGGATGCCTTTTTCGAGCACGATGTCGTAAACTGAGCGGTTAGTCTCGAGAGCCTCTTTTGCAACCTTTGTGCTGGCCTTATAACCGATGATAGGGTTCAAAGCTGTTACGATTCCGATGCTGTTCTTAACCATCTCGTAGCAACGCTCTTTGTTTACGGTGATACCATTTATACATTTCTCACGAAGAGTGTTCATAGCGTTTGTAAGCCATGTAATGCTCTCCATAATAGACTCAGCGATAACCGGTTCCATAACGTTAAGCTGGAGCTGTCCTGCCTCTGCCGCAAATGAAACGGTCGTATCGTTACCGATAACCTTGAAGCAAACCTGGTTAGTTACCTCAGGGATAACCGGGTTAACCTTTCCCGGCATGATGGATGAACCTGGAGCCATAGGAGGAAGGTTAATTTCCTTCAAACCGCAACGTGGACCTGAAGCCATGAGTCTGAGGTCGTTACAAATCTTGGAAAGTTTAACTGCAAGTCTCTTGAGAGCGCCTGAGTAGCTTACGTAAGCACCTGTATCAGGAGTAGCCTCCACGAGGTCCGGAGCAGCGATGAATTTCTCACCTGTAAGCTCGGTCATCTTCTTCGCGCACAACTCAGGGAATCCTGGTTTTGCATTCAGACCTGTTCCGATAGCTGTTCCACCCATGTTGATTTCATAAAGGAGGTTTACGTTTCTCTCAATGTTGAGAACCTCTTCTTCGAGGTTGGTGGCGTAAGCGTGGAACTCCTGACCTGAAGTCATAGGAACGGCGTCCTGAAGCTGGGTACGGCCCATCTTGATAACGTCTTTGAATTCCTCACCTTTAGCCTTGAATGCTTCGATAAGATCTTTAAGTGCTTTCTCGAGATTTCTGTTCATTCTGATGAAAGCATAGCGGAATGCTGAAGGATATGCGTCGTTGGTAGACTGCGCACAGTTCACGTGGTCGTTAGGAGAGCAGAACTGGTACTCGCCTTTCTTGTGACCCATGATTTCGAGGGCTCTGTTCGCAATCACCTCATTAGCGTTCATATTTACTGATGTTCCGGCTCCACCCTGCATCATGTCCACAGGGAACTGATCGTGGAACTTTCCGTCGATAATCTCACGGCATGCCTCAACGATAGCATCAGCAATTTTTCCATCCATAGCACCGAGTTCCTTGTTTGTCTGTGCTGCAGCAAGCTTCACGCAAGCCATAGCGATGACATACTCAGGGTAGTCACTCATTTTGGTGTTGGAGATCTTATAATTGTTGATAGCCCTCTGTGTCTGAACGCCATAATAAGCATCAACCGGAACCTGAAGTTCTCCAAGAAGATCAGATTCGATTCTGAATTTCTCTTCGTTCATAGTAAAGTGTTATATTTTTATTTATAAATTGTTTTATTTTATAACTGCAAAGATAAGTTTAAAAAGATTTATAAACAAAAATAACGATATAGATTTCAATTTTATTTTTTATCTTAGTGTGCGTTAAAAAATAATTTGCAACATTATGACTGGTTTATTGCTTTCAATACTGGCAATCCCAGGAATGATTGCGGGCGGACACCAGTGGGAGTTTATAGAGAATTTATTATCTTTACGAGAACCAAAATATCGAATCATGTTAGGCAACTTTACATTTCATAACCCCACCAAACTCATCTTCGGTGAGGATTCATTGACAAAACTAAGAGAGGAACTCAAAAACTATGGTCCGAAGGTCATGCTGGTTTACGGCGGCGGCAGCATAAAGCGATTCGGCATCTACGACCTCGTCATGGCTGAGCTGAAAAAAGCCGGCAGCGAAGTGGTGGAACTGTCAGGCGTCATGCCGAACCCGACCATCGGAAAGGTCATCGAAGGCGCACAGCTCGCCAGGAAGGAGAACGTCGACTTGATACTCGGAGTAGGAGGAGGCTCGACTATCGACTACTGTAAAGCCGTATCTGGATGCGCCTGGTTCGACGGCGACCCTTGGGAATACTACTTCAAAAACTGGCAGCCATTTACATCACGCTGGATACCAGTAGGTTGCGTACTTACAATGGCTGGCACAGGATCAGAGATGAACGACTGTGCGGTGATTTCAAACCACGAAGAGAATCTCAAGTTGCACTACAATTTCCGCAACCCTGACTTCTCCATCTTAAATCCGAAATTCACCTTCACAGTACCTCAATACCAGATGGTGGCAGGTATCTATGACATCATGAGCCACATTCTGGAGCAATACCTTTCGGGCAACGATGACAACACCAGCGACTATATCTCTGAAGGTCTGATGCGCTCACTCATAGTAAGTTCCCGCAAGGCTTTGGTCAATGCTGAAGATTACGAGGCGAGATCAAATATTATGTGGACAGCCACTTGGGCATTGAACTCACTCATAGATAGAGGTAAGGCCACTGACTGGATGGTTCACATGTTAGGACAGGCCGTAGCAGCATACACTGATGCAACTCACGGCCATACGCTTTCAGCAGTAAGTGGAGCCTATTACCGACTGCTGATCAGCAAGTCATCCGATGCGGTAGCGAGATTCAAACGCTTGGCCATAAATGTATGGAACGTATCGGCTGCCGACAAGTCTGATGAACAGGTCGCAATGGAGGGGCTGGAGACCATGGAGAAATGGATGCGCGAATTAGGGTTGGCTATGAACATTACCGAATGTGGCGCAAAACCTGAGCTGTTAGAAGGCATAGCTGACGCATGTCCAATCTGCAAGGGCGGATACCATATTCTAAGCCGCGACGAGGTGATCCAAGTCTTGAAGGAGAGCCTATAAAGAGACGTGGATGTTAACATGGCGCCGGTGTCGGGGTCTATTCAAATGGCTGCCGGCGGAGTCGGCGCCCGCTCGCTCAGGTGCTTCAGCATCACGCAGAGGAGCGTACAGATACCTGTCGGTCCGGCTCCGACCATCTCATGGCCGACGGTGATGCCCGGAACCGCCCTCGGGACGCTCCCGTGCTTGATATGAAGGTCGCTCGAGCATATGCTGCCCAAGGTCACCCGCACTATCGCGTCTGTCGGTTCCAAAATTTGAGGTTTCGCTTTTTCTGTCAATGCGAATTTACTTCTTTCTGCTAACAATACAAAGTGAAAAAAGTTGTATATTTGGGGGCGTGAAACGGATTATCGTCATATTATTGTTCTGTTTGTCGTTCTTAGCGTGCGACAAGCATGAGTTGTGCGATGTAGTTTCACAGCAGGCGGTTTCCGTAATGGAGACTGGTTATGTATCTGCACCTCAGACTAATTATATTTTCGGGGTCGAAAGCAGTAACATTCTCTCTGTCAGGACGACGCCTGAGTGTCAGAGAACTTTCCGTACTTTCAGAAATAATGATTGTCTTTTCAGAAACGGAAAGTGTATTAATCCTCGTATCTTCGATTTTTCCATCGGTGAAATGATCTCCGGATGGACTGGGAAGTTATCTTTAGACAGGTATATTTATTCCATTTGTTTCCTGAGATTGTAGCGTAACAGTCTTATTCCCAAAATGTCATTTCTTACACTCATTGGCCAGTTGCCACTTGGAGCGCAGGTAAGTCTTTTATGCTTCTTCAAACGCAAGAGGCTGTTATTCAACATATTAAAAACTCAAGTTTCGCACTTGTGAAACTTAAATTAAAAATAAAACATGGAAACAAATTTCAAATCGGTTCACACACCGAAAGACATCATTATATCTACAATAGTAATTCTCGCAGGCGTAGGCTCATATTTCCTTAACCCTGCGCTTGGCGTAACTCTCGCATCTTGCGGAATATTAATGCTCTGCTTCTTCAAGAAGGGATACAAAGCTGACGGAAAAGAACAAGTCTTGACCAAGGTCGCTATGGATATGTCGGCTTCTTACCTCCAACCACTGAAAGACTTCTTAGGTGGCAAAAGCATTGACCTGAACCTCGGCGAAGCCAGCAAGGGCGGTCCGGTGCGCTTGGAAGTTTATTTTAATCAGGCTGCGGAACTCGCTTATGCTCAGCTCTATACATTTTCGAATTATACTTATGAGCCGGCGGTCGGCACTATAGAACTTCACTCGAAGCAGGCAGAAAAGCTGATTTCCATGCTCAAAAAGTAAATCATGGTAAATATATTATTGTTGCTCGTCGGCCTCGGACTTGTAGTTCTCGGGGCTGATTGGCTTGTAAATGGAGCCTCTTCTATCGCCAGAAGGGCCGGTATCAGTGAGTTTGTAATCGGACTGACGATTGTCGGATTCGGAACATCCTGCCCTGAACTCGTCGTGAGCCTTAGTGGTGCAATCGAAGGCAATTCAGATATTTCTGTCGGCAATGTAGTCGGTTCAAATATCTTTAATGTGCTGTTTATCTTGGGATTGACAGCAATGGTTCTTCCTGTGGGAATGACGGATAAGAACAGGCGTATAGATATCCCTATCACCCTTGGCGCTACCTTTCTGCTGGTCATTCTCGGAATTACCGGCTCGATGTCAGGACCTGTCATTTCCCGTTGGGAGGGCGTCCTGATGCTGCTTGTGTTCTCCGCGTATCTTTTTTATTGTTTCAAATCAGATTCGAAAGACGAGTTCTCCGAGACGCAGCAAGCTACGCTGTCCATCACGAAATCAATAGCATTGACCCTAACCGGACTGGCGGGACTCATTTTCGGTGGGGACTTGTTCGTGGATAGCGCGACAGCTCTTGCGCGGCAGATCGGGGTGAGCGACAAATTTATCGCGGTCACGATTCTCGCCGGCGGTACTTCTCTGCCTGAACTTGCTACGAGTCTGGTAGCGGCGATCAAGGGAAAGGAGCAGTTGGCACTCGGTAATATATTGGGTTCCAACGTGTTCAACGCGATGATGATTCTCGGTCTGTCTTCGGTTATCACTCCGTTGTCGTTCGCGTCCATGACCATAGTCGACATTATAACTCTGGTGCTGAGCGCGGTTTTGCTTCTGATTTGGGCGTATACAGGACGCAAAAACAGGATCGACCGCCGGGAGGGCGCCGCGATGCTTTTATGCTACGTCGCATATAATGTGTTTTTGTTCAGCAGATTGTAAATCTAATTAATTCTCGTTCAGGAAGCGGGCGATGATTTTCACGGCTTCGGAGAATGCTGTCGGCTGCCCCGGTACTGTAATGAAGAGGTGTGTGGCTGTCGGAAAGACGTGATACTGAAGGGGATGATTCAGTTTTTCGAGTCTGACGGCCAGTTCTGCTGTCTGGTCGAAAAGGATGTCGTGACCTGCTGAAAGGATTAGCACCGGAGGGAGTTTTGTCAATGCTGCATCACTTGCCAATCCAACGGAGACAAATGGGTTATGCGTTTCTTTCTGTGCATAGGCTTCGTTAAACGCTTCTAGGAGTTCGGCGTCGTTTCCATAGCCTTTCGCATATTTTTCCCATGACGGGGTGGTTTCGGTGAAGAGTTTTGTCACCGGATAGATAGGGATAACTTTATGTACTCCGTCGATGGACATCGCTGTGGCTAAAGCGAGGTTTCCTCCTGCGCTGTCCCCTCCAACGGAAATTTGTGTAGAGTCACAGTCCCATTCTTCCGCATGTTGTTTTAGATATGAAAATGCTCTCACACAGTCATTTAGGGGTCCCGGATATGGATATTTCGGTGACAGACGATAGTTCAAGGCTGCAACGCAACAGTCCCCTGCTTCTGCCAATGCTGCACAGAAACGGGCACAGCTGTTTATGCTGCCAAAGCACCACCCGCCGCCATGTAGATAGAGCAAAAGCGGACGCTTGCGAGAGGCAGCATTGACAGGAACAAAAAGGCAGAGATCGGGGGTGACGCAGGTGGCGGCGATGGTTTCGGGCAAGGTCGGGGCGAGGTTGCGGCTCTGGCGGATTTGCTGCAGGGCGGTGTAGTCGCCTTGGATCGCGGCTCGTACGGCCAGCATCTGGGTGTGTTGCAGACCTGGTTTCATGTTCGAGAGGAACTCGCGTTCTTCTGTATGCATCTGCCTTTGCAGTTTACGGGTCGGGTAAGTTTGGGCGTATATGTTTATTGTGGCAATAATCGCTGAGAGTGTGATTATGATGCGTAGAAAGGTGTTTTTCATAATTAATGTGACTTAAAATCGGGTGCAAAGATATAGTCTTTCTTCGACTTTTTTAAGGATTACTATATTCTGATTTCACAAAAAGATAGTATCTTTGTGGTCTCCGCTGAAGAAAACGAAATATATAGGTGGGACGCTCTATCGCGCTGATCTTTATGGTCAGTGAGGAAAGTCCGGACAGGAAAGGGCACCCTGCTGCGGAAAGCGCAGATGGGAGTAATCTTTTGAAACCGTAACAGAAAATAACTGCCGTCCGATACCGGATGGCGAGGGTGAAAACGTGAGGTAAGAGCTCACGACGTCCGTCAGCGATGCCGGGCGGGTATGGTACCAGGGCCTGCAAAACCAAATATACTGACAGATGAGGGCTGCCCGCCCGATGTCAGGGGGTAGGTTGCGCAGATAAATGATAGGGATAATAACAGAAACCGGCTTACGGCCCCGCCTACAAAATAAGGTGACTGAGACGTTTGTTTCGGTCACCTGTTTTTTATGTGGGGGTAGTCTGGATTGTCGGCGTTTCCTTGAAGATTAGCCTTGCGACTGAGATTTGGACGGGCACTTGGACGGGGCGGATGAACATTTTGTACCACGAAAACGTTTTAGGCAGTACATTTTACTCAAACGCTAACCATCCACACCTCTCAGGAGCACATAGGAATCCATCCACGAAAGATTATTTCCAACTTGAGTGTAAAGTGTATTCTCAACCGAGAAGTTTAGCGATTTTGGGAATCAATGTTATATCTGCCGGGAGCCAGTCCACGGAGTTCAATTGCGTAGAAGACAACCATTTAGCAGCTTCATGTTCCAACAGATGAGGATTTCCATCAGCTATTGTGCATGCATAGCATTTCATGGACAGGTGAAAAACCGGGTAGTCATACTCAATGATATCAATAAGTTCTCCGACATTGACCTCAACCTCAAGTTCCTCACGAATCTCACGACGGAGCGCATCCTCCGGACTCTCCCCCTGCTCGATTTTCCCGCCCGGAAATTCCCAGCCATCCTTGAATTCACCATAACCACGCTGCGTCGCGAACACTCTGCCATCCTTAAAAATCACAGCAGCAACCACATTTATTGTTTTCATTATCAGTACTTTAAATATTTTCTGATGTTAAATAATCATACAAATTCTTCTCCACCGGAGTCTCCAACTTATACTCGATCTCGACAGCCGACACTTCCGTGTTAGGCATCACAAACTGCTTAAGAATACCACCTGCCTCATGTCGAATCCTGCCAAGATAATAAAATTCCTTCGATTCCTTGTCATCTTTATTCTTGCGGACGAACAAATACATCTTCACCCCAAGACGCTCACTATCGGCAGCCGTCCGGACATCTGCAGACTCCAAAGTCTTCTTGCTCTTGGAAATCGCCAAAAGAGTAGACGAATCTAAAAACCGATCCTCATAACGGATAGTATCATTGATTTCCAGAGACTTATCATAATTCACAAATACAGGATACGTCTTAGTCTCTGCATCGAACCGATATCCGCCGACATTGAGAGCCACCTCATTTTTCTTCCAATTCAAAAGCCGGAAAACATCTTCGTAAGAGTATTTCTGCCCCACCACAAAGGATTCTCCATATCTATAAATAGCATCATAACGACCTCTGGCAAAGGACAATACATCAGTCAGAGCCGCGCGAAAATCCGGATTGGCCAGAGCAGACTCCATCATAGACGAAATCCTATATGCTCCACCACGTTCTTCGACAAGCACACAATCGCGGAATCGTTGACCTCCAGAACCACAATCATAATACTCCCCTGTCATCAGCGAAATAATATTACGGACCGCAAAACCACCGCTATTCAAACCGTTCTTCAGCATTGACCTTTCCCACAAATCGACGACATCGGCAGCCGGCGAAGCAGATAACAAAACCTCCAGCATCAGCACCTCATTGAGCCTCTTCCCAGAGGCGAACTTCTGAGAAACGAACTCGAGGATGTGATTCTCCTGCACGGAAAGGGTCTCGTCCAATCCGTCGAATGCGACCATAAAACCATGATATGAAGCAAGTTTCTTAGCGCCGAAAGATTTATCCATATACGAAAGAATTCTCAACGGATCCATCTCGCCGAATTTATCGAAATCTGTCAATGTCGGCCTGCGCCCAAGTTTCGCTTTGAACTGACGATAACTGTCGAGGATAATCTTCCTGGTATTTATACGTGCAGCATCGATAGACTCGAAAATCCGCTTCCTCGTCACCGCATCGAAATATATGGTAGAAGCACCCTTGATAACGTTATTCCCCTCGATAAGATAACGACGGATATTATCTTTATTACCCGTCCTATCACCAGATAATGCAATAGGTATCAGGTAATTATTGTCGTAATTTGCAATAAAGTCCAGCACCACGACATACTCCTTGCCTTTAGCTTTTCTGAGACCTCGCCCAAGCTGCTGCACGAAAATAATCGCCGACTCTGTAGGCCTGAGCATGATTACCTGATTAATTTCAGGAATATCCACACCCTCATTGAAAATGTCGACGGTAAAAATGTAATCCAGAATCTCCTCGTCATTGACCGAATCCGCCGCCAGCATCTCCACCGCCTTCCGGCGAGCAGATTCGCTATCTTTCCCTGTCAATGCCAATGTCCTATACTTCCGCCCGCTGTTTTTCTTGTCAATGCTGTTGAACAAGGCAGAAAGTCGCTCTGCTTCTTCAGTTCTGCTACAGAAGACAAGTCCCTTGACTCTATCACCGCTATAGCCGTAGTACTCAGCAACATCTATGATATTCTTCACTCGTTCAGAACTTGTAAGATCCTTAAAATCATTCACATCCACCTGACTACCATTGACCTTCAAATCTTGGATTCCGAAATAGTGAAACGGACACAGCAGGTCATTTTCCAGAGCGGTCTGAAGTCTGATTTCGCACGCGATATTATGATCAAAAAGGCTATAGACATCGAAGCCGTCAGTCCTGTCAGGAGAGGCCGACATACCAAGCAGGAATTGAGGAGTGAAATAGTCAATAATTTTCTGATAACTCTCTGAGCCTGAGCGATGGCACTCATCCAGAATGATGACAGAAAACTCATCAGGGGCAAAATTGGACGACCTGAAATCATCTTTGGCCATCATGTTCATCGTAGCGAAAACCATATCCGCAGACTTAATCATGGACAAATCCTGACAATTTCCAGATAGTTGGGCAGTCTTGAAGGCACCTCCCATGACGACATGATAACTGGCTTCAGCCTGCGAATTTATCATTTCGCGATGCGACAGAAACAGCACCTTCTTTTTTCGCAACAGTCTGCTGGACAGCATTTCACGCACCGCAAATGCAGAAGCGTAAGTCTTTCCAGTTCCTGTGGCTGAGACCAATAATGCCCTGCGTTGACCAGAGCGGATCAGTCGCATAATTTCTGACATGAATTCCCGCTGCATTGCATTCGGTTCGACAACTCTGCTGTACGACAAATCCAAGGTGGAGACGATTTTGTTCAACGCCGCCTTCTGCGCTTTGGACTCACGGAATTGCTTGGCATATTCATCCCGATATTCCCGATAATCTATCGAGCTTTCCCAGACGCCATTAAATTCATTTTCAATGTCTTTCGCATATTGCCCATCTGCAGTGGCTACAACTTTAGTGTTCCACTCAAAATTCCTCGTTATGGCATTCTGTGTAAGATTCGAACTACCCACTATGATTCTGATGTCATCGCCATTATGAAACAGGTAGCCCTTAGTGTGAAAGCCGACAGTATTCGTACGGAACATCCTGACCTCCAAGTTTTTAAGGCTAGCCAATGTATCCAGAGCCGCCGGATCGCTGAACATAAGATAATCGGTTGTCAAAATCTTTCCCGGGACATTTTTCTCTTCCATTTCCTTCAGAACACCCTGCAACGGTGCAATGCCTCCTTTCGTGATAAAAGCCACGGACATCAGCATTGACGAACACTCTCTCAATTCGCGTTCAATTTCGGTCAACACCTTGTTGCCGTTCGAGTTGGAGACGAATTGCGGAGTATAGGATGGTTCGGCCTTCACTGTCGAGTCAATGAATGCTCTACGATATCCGTCAACTAGTTTGGAATGTGAGATTTCGTCCATCATGCTTGGCATTATAATGAAGAATTGCTAATTTTGAAAGAGCTGTACTTGTCGATGCATCCGACATTGTGCGAGAGAAACTGACTGTTCTTTACGGTCGGTTGTGTTGAATGTGGAGTAGGTATTATGAATTACGGATACATCAGAGTGAGCAGTGACAAGCAGACTGTAGAGAATCAGCGCTTCGAGATTCTCAAGTTCTGCGGTCTGCATAACATCACCATCGACGGCTGGATAGAGGAGACGATAAGCGGAACCAAGGACTGGTCCGTCAGGCGTCTTGGAAAGCTTCTCCGCAAAGTACGGAGCGGCGATCTCATTATTTGTTCCGAACTTTCCAGACTCGGCCGTAACTTGTTCATGATCATGGAGATTCTCAATATCTGCATGACTCGCGGCTGTCGTGTCTGGACGATTAAGGACAACTACCGGCTTGGTGATGATATCCCCAGCAAGGTTCTTGCCTTCGCATTCGGTCTTTCCGCCGAAATCGAGCGCAATCTTATCAGTCAACGCACGAAGGAGGCTCTCGCCCGCAAAAAGGCTGAGGGTGTAGTTCTCGGTCGCCCGACGGGTTCTGTCAATGCCCCTGAGAAGTTGAAGCTCTACCATAAGAAGGATTATATTTTGTCAATGCTGGAGTCCGGCGCGTCGTATCGTAGTATCGCAGCGGATTGCCATGTCGATCGCAAGACACTCATGCGCTTCCTGGCCCGGTTCGGCGGGATGGAAAAGGGTCAATAAATGTCAACCGCTTTTTTGGCATAATTATCTTGCTTTCTTTAAATCATGTAAATATACTGCCTTTTTCAGAATTTCGCAACCATATGGCCGGGGCAGCTCGGAATAGAGTTTTGATATTTTGTCCCAAGAAAACGTTTTTAAGTCATACAACGGGACTCGGCTGAGACTTTTTGTGTTTGGAAAACGTTTTAAATGGAACAAGACGTGTTTTACAGGACCATTTGTTCCGCAAAAACGTTTTAACGCGCACAAAATCTGAGACAACGCCTCCACTCCTGAAGATGGTTTATCCTCTAGTTCATTTCCACGTGCCTATCACCTAAACAGATGACACTCTTGGTCCACATTTATTGACCTATTTGCCGGGATAGGAGGGTTTCATCAAGCATTAGAATCGTTGGGAGGAAAATGCGTTTTCGCTTGCGACATTGACGATGATTGTCGCAAAACTTATGAAATAAACTATGGGATCAAACCAGAAAAAGATATCACAAAAATTAAGGCATCAGATATACCGAATCACGATTTCCTTTGCGCAGGATTTCCTTGTCAAGCATTTTCAAAAGCTGGTAAAAGGCTTGGATTTGATGACGAAACTAAAGGAACATTGTTTTTCGACGTATGCAGAATACTGGAATATCATAAACCAAAATATGCTTTACTTGAAAATGTTCGTAACCTCGCCAGCCATGATCACGGAAACACCTGGAGAGTTATTCATGATAAATTAGAGGCTCTCGGATACAATCTTCTCCCTGAACCAGTAATTTTCAGTCCTCACTACATAGGAATTCCTCAGCACCGAGAAAGAGTTTATATTATGTGCATCCGAAAAGATATCGGAGATATCGCACCGTTTGAATTTAAGGTTTCACAAAAGCCTTGCACGATAGACAGTATCCTAGAAAATGACCGTGATATCCCAGATATTGGTGAATATCAAATATCTGACGATATGATAAACCTCATTGATTTGTGGAATGACTTCATCCAGAATATAAAAGTTGCAAGACTACCAGGGTTTCCTATCTGGTCCGACAGATTATGCGATTTGGACCCAACTGAAGATCTTTCCCAATTTCCATTATGGAAGCGCAATTTCATTCTGAAAAACAATGAGTTATATAAAGACAATCGTGAATTCATCGATTCGTGGTTAGATAGAGCAAGAAAGAACCCGCTTTTCTTCGGCGCAAAAGCAAAACTGGAATGGCAAGCAGGACAGACAGATAAACCAGATATCTGGAAACAAATATTCCAGTTGCGTCCTTCTGGCATAAGAGTCAAGACCAATTCCTATTTTCCTGCTCTAGTAGCAATAGTACAAACATCGATAATTGGCACCAGGAAGAGATATCTCACGCCAAGAGAATGCGCGAGGTTACAGAGTTTTCCGGACAATTTCATTCCGAATGAGAAACTAGCCCAAGCATATAAACAGTTTGGCAATGCCGTCAACGTTAAATGTGTAAAAATATTTGCTGAACACATACTTAAACAGGTGTAGATATGGTACCGTTCAAAGAGACAATACAATCAAAAGAAGAGTTGATTGAAGCATGTCATAAAGGATATCAGGATTATCAAGCTAGAAAGATATCTAAAAATGACTTCTGCATGTACTTTGGTTTTATTCATGGAGAAGCCATCACCAAGTATTACGAAGGACAGTATGGTCAACTTCTACTTGATGGAGGATTCAACTCCGGCAGTGAAGCATATTTCTCTGGAGGCATCAATGCCTGGAAAAATCTACGAGACGGAAAGTATGAATTTCCACCACAGAAAACTTCCGTCCCTGCCACCTCCTCCCCATCTCTCCAGAAGATCTATTTTGGGAACCCAGGGAGTGGAAAGTCTTATAGGATCGAGATGGAAACCAAGGGCAAGAAAGTGTTCCGCACTACTTTCCATCCAGACTCAGACTACTCGACATTTGTCGGGACGTACAAACCTGAAAGCGACGGAGGCACAATCAGATATGCTTTTGTTCCTCAGACATTTACAAATGCGTATATCGAGGCATACAAAGACATTGACACACCCGTTTATCTGATAATCGAGGAAATCAACCGTGGCAACTGTGCACAGATTTTCGGCGATCTCTTCCAGCTTTTGGACAGAGGAAGTGATGGTTATTCCGAGTACTCTATCAATGCGGACAAGGACCTTCGTGACTACATCAGACACGAATTGACCAAGCACAAAGGCATTGACCAAAACACTGATCCCGAAGGGATAGAAGACGGAAAACTCAGGCTCCCACCGAACCTTCATATACTGGCCACGATGAACACTTCCGACCAGTCACTCTTCCCGATGGACAGCGCGTTCAAGCGACGTTGGGACTGGGAATATGTGCCGATACAATACGAAGGCGCGACATCGGACAGCTTCACTATCACGCTCAGTGGCAAGCAGTTCCGCTGGATTGATTTCCTGAAAGCAGTCAATGACAGAATTCGCCGTGTCACCGAGTCTGAAGACAAACAACTCGGAAACTACTTCATCAAATCAGACATTGACGAAAAGGAGTTCAAGAGTAAAGTCATGTTCTACCTCTGGAGCGAGGTCTGCAAAGACGAATACCTGACAGAGCAGAATTTCATGAGGTCAATGACAAAGAACAGCATTGAAAAACTGAATTCCGAGAAGCCTACAGACGAATTTTTCCGCGCCCACATTAGCGAATACGAAGTCGAAGAATTCTCGTTCAATGACCTTTTCTCAGAAAGAGGTACAGATCTCCTGCTCGGTTTCATGTACAGCATGAACGTTTTGCCTATACCTGATAAGATAGAACCTCTTGAACCTTAAGATTCGCTAACAATCGGTACCACAGATGATTATCCTGTTCGAAAATGCAAACTATGATGCCTCATTCATAAAGGCATTGGACCTGCCTGCCGGCTGCTATACAACACCGGCGGACGACCAGGTACGCATGAATTGTACAGGATATTTCTATTCTCCATCTGTAGCAGACGCGATATTCATACTCCCGAAGGTTTTCCTGAAATCATCCGGTAACGGACTGACCGCCTTCGGGAAATACCAGATCGAGGAATTCACTCATTATCCCTTCCCTGAGAATGTCAATGCTGACAATTCGCTGGCACAGAACATTTTTTCCATTTCAATATGGATATACTTGGCTATCAAGCGGTTCCAAAAAGACTATCCTGACTCAGGAATAGTTATAGAGGGAAATAAGACGCGGAATGTGACATCGAGAAAAGGGCCGGATTCATGCACTCTCATTGACATAATCCTTTCCCTCATCGACTTCCACAAGAATCACCAGACTCTCCTGACATATTGCAGCCTAATCTCGCATAGCGGGAATAACAGGATTCATTGGACGAAAACAGTCAACCATTCGCAAGCATATATCATTGGCAATCAGCCATTTTACCTCGACACTCTCAATCACGACAAGCAGATAGACTATAACGAGCAGCTGATTTCACTCTTCTACTCCGTTCTGAACTACCTGAAGGAGATCTTCATGTTCGACGCTACTCCAGCATTGGCCTATAAAATCATCCCTCCAAAAAGGGTCAGGTCAATGATTTTATCAGGGAAGGGTACGCGGCTCCTCAAGTCGATCAGAAAACGCTATTTCAAAGACGAATTCGTGCTGCTCTGGAATCTGTTGTACGCATTTTTCTCAAAATGTGAGAAGGTCAATGCCAAGAAATCCCGCGGTGAAGCATTGATAGCCAAAGACTTCAATATAGTTTTCGAGGCCATGACTGACAGGCTTATCAGTGACGAAAAGTTGCCTGGAGGACTGCGTGAACAACGAGACGGCAAAATCATTGACCACATTTACAAAGATACGGCTCCATTCGGGACAGGACAGGTTTATTACATCGGGGACAGCAAATACTATCTGGACGAGAACAGAATATCCGGTGAGTCTGTGTATAAGCAATATACCTATGCACGAAATGTCATTCAGGAATGTATCACACTTTCATACAAAAGACCTGAGGAATATGACCGACTTGGACTGCGATATAGAGATTCATTGACGGAAGGCTATTGCCCTACTCCAAACTTTTTCATCCGCGGAAAGTTTTTCGCTGAGGCAAGCGATCCATTCAGTACTACAGATCTGTATATCAACAAATTGCCTTTCAATAGACATAATGATATCCAGTATCAGTTCCCTGACAGACTGTTCGACAGGGATACATTGATACTCATGACTTTCGAGGTGAATTTCCTGTATATACTTCATAGTTATGCTTCAGGAAATGACGTTTCCAAAGCCAGAGCAGTTCTGCGCTCACGCTTCAGGGAAAGCTTCATGGAAACACTTGAGGACCTATATGAGGTAAGACCTCTGGGGAATGCAACCAAAGAATATATTGACCAGAACTACAGGGAGCTGAATGGTAAAGTATTCTTTGACAATGATTCCAGACAGTTTTTGATAGCAACTCCAAAGCCGATATTAAAACCCACCAACCGGAATTAATCAGTTTTTTTTTCTTGGAATCCATCTGTCATAATAAGGATTATTGTTACTTTTGCCATCTAAACAGTAACACTATGTTCACACTATATACATTGACATCATATTTGCATAGCGAGGCGGCATGCAGGGCGTCTGAGGAAGGATTTATAAGAGAGATTGAAGATTTGCTCGGAGAGGATTTCGACTTTAGGGACGAAGATTTTTCGGGATATAGGGAGACATTGAATAATGTCATCTATGTCAGGACCGGAGGGACGGAGGGTATTTTCAAGAGCAAATTCTGCAGTGACGGAAGTTTGCAAGTGCCTGGCAATGAGCCGATAAGACTGCTTACCAGCGGAAAGAGCAATTCGTTGGCAGCTTCTATGGAAATATTGTCATACCTGAACCGTAACGGGTATCCGGGAGAAATCATACATGGAAGCACTGAGGAAATCGTCAGGAAACTTAAGGCTGGTTATACGATGGGCGGCAAGAACCATGTACGCAAATATGACATGGGACGGATACTGAAAGGCATGAAGGTCGGTGTTGTCGGCAAGCCATCGGACTGGCTGATATCCAGCGATGTAAACTATGATGAGGCAAAAGAGAAACTTGGCGTCGAAATCATTGACATTGACATAAACAAACTCGTCAGCTGCGCGAAGAATCCGGACCGAAGGCATCTGGGCGGGCTGAACCTCAACGAATTGAACAAGCCGAAATTCGGCCGCACAATCACAGAGGGCGACTTCGGGAAAGCCCTCGACATTTACTGCGCGCTAAAGTCAATAGTGGAAGAATATGAGCTGGACGGACTGTCTCTGAGATGCTTTGACCTGCTTACAGCGCTTGGCAGCACTGGGTGTATGGCATTGGCAATACTTAACAGTCAAGGAGTTGTGGCGACGTGCGAAGGAGACGTGCCGGCTCTGTTGTCCATGTGCGTGGCGATGAAAAAATTCGGCACACCGGGATTCCAGGCGAACCTGTCACGCATCGACGGGGACAAATTACTGTTCGCACATTGCACCGTGCCACTCAATATCGTGAGCGACTATTGCTATGACACGCATTTCGAATCCAGAATAGGCGTTGCAGTGCATGGCATAATACCGGCAGGCCCGGCCAAGATTTTCAAACTATCGCCGGACTGCTCAGAGATGTTTTTCGAAGATGTCAATATCATTGAAAATCAATATAATGACAATCTTTGCCGCACACAGATAATTGTGGAGGCCCCGGGACTCGCAGATTATTTTCTCCGCTCGTCCATCGGGAACCACCACGTGATTATTCCGTCACATAGACGGTAAGATCTCTGGCGAGGCAACCCTGGCCATATCCGTATTCGACTCTGATGACGCACTTGCCCACTGTCCTGAAGTAAATCAGGTAGTGGGAATTTGCTTCAGGCCTTATGGCGGCTCTTCCTTTGTCGGCTGAGATGAATTTAAATTTGTACCACTTGACATCGCCAAGTGAGGATTGGATGACCAGGTCACGGCGTTATTCCTGGACTCCTTTTTGCAGGAGCCGACTGTGAGCAACGCCATCCCGAGCATTGCCACTAATCCGATGAGTGATAGCTTCTTATGAATACCATATAGCTTTGTAAATACGTAATTATACGTAGAAACTCACTATTTTTTACTTACTCTCTACTTTATGAACGATAGAAATAATCACGCTGCCCAAGATACCGGCAAAGAGAGAGCCGAGCAAGACTGCAACCTTACCCATGTCCCGGAGCTGCGCAGTAACTTCAGGCAACTGGTCGCCGAATGACAATGTATCCACGAAAATGGACATTGTGAAGCCTATACCTCCGAGGCAAGCGACAGCGATAAGCATCTTCCAGGAAGCGTTGGCCGGCATCTCTCCCGCGTGGAACTTGATCGCAAGGAAGCTGGCCAATGAAATGCCGAGCGGCTTGCCGATAACAAGACCGAAGAAGATACCCATTCCTACACTGCCGAGCGAAGGATCGAAATGGAAGACGTTGAAGTATGAAAGGTCAGGAATCACCACACCGGCATTGGCAAGAGCGAATATCGGCATAATCAGGAAGTTAACCCATGGACCCAACACATGCTCCAGATGATAGCTCATACCCATCGTATCTTTGGAGATGGCCGAAATACGTCTGAGACAATGCCTCTGAGGGCCGTTCGGGAACACATCCGATTCTGATGAAAGCGAATCATATTCATCGATACGACGTATATACTGTACCTCTTTTCTATGGAAATATGCACGTGGATAACGCGAAGCCATCGGAACGAGGAATGCCATTACGACACCTGACATGGTAGAATGTATGCCGGCGTAATAGAACAAGCTCCAGACTATAATGGCACAAGCCATGTAGAACGACTGTCGTTTCTCGCCTAACTTATTCATTATCAAAACGAAAATGACTACCAGGACTGCAATTCCCAAAAGCACGAAATTAATCTTTCCGCCATAGAACAGCGCCACGACCAGAATCGCGATAAGGTCATCGGCAATCGCAAGTGCGGTAAGGAACACTTTCAATGAAACCGGCACCCTGTCCCCCAAAATCGACAAAATTCCGACCGCAAACGCGATATCGGTAGCCGTCGGGATTCCCCATCCGGAGCCTGCGGCTGAACCATGATTTATGATGGCGAAGATCAATGCCGGTGCTACGACTCCTCCTAACGCTGCTATGACAGGGAGCATCGCTTTCTTTACGGATGACAGTTCGCCGACTTTCATTTCCCTACGGATTTCCAAGCCTACGGTAAAGAAGAATACCGTCATCAAAATATCATTGATAAAAGACTCTACGGTCATCCCGCGAGGGAAGAATATACTCTGCCCGTCAGGGAATTGACAGAACAGGGAAATATTGGTTTCCAGGAGGTTATGATAAAAATCCTTGGTCGCGGGAAGGTTGGCGAGCAACATTGCGACCACTACGCAGGCAAGAAGGACGACCCCTTGCGCCCATGGTTGTTTTGCGAAAGTTTTTCGACGATGGTCGAAATTATGCACTCCTTTAGTCCAAGTATAGACAGGTATAAGTCTCATAATACTAAAAATTACAACTGTTTATTAAGTAAGGTTTCCAAATGTTCTTTTACATTGCCTATGTTATCGAAGCGAATAGCATTGATTCCTAACACTTTAGCCATATCGACATTATCCTGGTTATCATCTATGAAGACACATTCTCCAGGCTTCAGAGAATATCTTTCAAGCAGTATTTCATAGATTTTCCTATCAGGTTTGACAACTTTTTCGACACCGGAGACGACGATACCGTCGAACAGGCTGAAGAATGAATAGTTCGCAAAGGCATAACCTATTTTCTCCGCCGACCAATTAGTCAGGCCATAAATGCCATAACCCATGAATTTCAGTTCCTTGAGAAGGTCAATGCTCTCAGGCAGTTCGCATTTAAGCATCTTTTCCCAATCATCATCATACATCTGAATCGCTTCCGCATACTCAGGGAACTTCGCCTGAAGTTCTTTCACTGCTTCAGCAAAAGGTCGTCCGGCATCCTGCCTGATATTCCATTCGCCATTACAGATATCCGCGAGGAAATGTTCCATCTCCTCGTCGTTATTGAAATATGATTTGTAAAGATAACGCGGATTCCAGTCGAGAAGAACACCTCCGAAATCGAATATGATATTCTTTATCATCTTTTTAAGTCAATGCCTATATAAAGCGTTTCTGCTCTTCAGAATATGTAAATCCGGCAGCAGCCAGTTTCTTTTCAAGTTCCGCACGGTCTTCGTGATAATAATCACAAATCTGGTCAAGGTTATCGAACTCCTCGTCTCGGAGAAGAAAGTTGATTGCTGAAGCAAGCATCGGCATATCATTCTGCGGCAAATGTTCCATAAAAATATAAATTTAGGCACTCATGTCACCTGACGTGAGTTTTCGTATTGCAAATTTAGGAATATAAATCAATATTTTATTGATTTTGCCGTCGCGAATCTATCCAAAAGCATTACTCGCCTCTAAAATTTGCGTTCCGTTCCCTTTCCCGGGAGCGGAACGCAATTATTAATAATCTCTCAAATCCGAGTTATTTCACGGAGAATTTATATACAGTGTGCTGAGTATAAACTTCTCCAGGTCGGAGAACCGTATCCGTAAAACCAGGGTGATTGAGTGAGTCTGGCCATTTCTGAGTCTCCAAGGCCAACGCTTCACGATGCCCTATCGGCTGTCCCTTGACTTTTCCGCAGTAGGACCCGTCGAAGAAGTTGCCGCTGTAGAACTGAAGTCCAGGCTGGTCGGTAAAGATTTCCATGAAACGTCCCGTAGAAGGGTCATAAACCGAACATACGCTATGAATCTTGCCATCCGCAGGAGTGTTAAGCTCCCAGTTGTGGTCATATCCGCCTCCGACAATCAGTTGAGGATGATTTTCAGCGATTCTTTCCCCGATGGCATGTGGCTCGCGGAAATCAAATGGAGTGCCTGTCACGGACAGATGCTCGCCTGTTGGAATGAGTACCTTGTCGACAGGAGTAATGGAATCGGCATTGATAGTCAACACATGATCCAAGATGGAACCGCCTTTGCTGCCATGCAAGTTATAGAATGCATGATTTGAGAGATTGACCGGCGTCGCTTTGTCCGTCCTGGCGCTGTACGCGATATCCAGACTGTTGTCGCGAGTGATTGTATAGGTAAGGTCAATGCTGAGGTTACCAGGGAATCCGTCTTGGCTGTCAGGCACTGTGTATGAGAGCGTTACCGAAGAATCTGTTCTCTCTTTCAGAGACCACATTACCATATCCACGCCGAGAAGTCCTCCGTGCAAAGTCTGCCCGTTGTTATTCTTCGGAAGATTATATGTAACTCCGTCGAGGGTGAATTTGCCTCCACCGATACGGTTTGCAACGCGGCCTACTGTGGCGCCGAGAAATCTTTCTCCAGAGTTGTGTACATAACTCTTTCCGTCTCCATAGCCGACGATGATATCATCGATATTGCCGTCTCTGTCCGGTGCAAAAAGACTGATGATACGAGCACCGAAATCCGTTACCTGCATCGTGAGGTCCCCGTTGCGTAACGTGTACAGATTCATATGGTTCCGCACACCTGCTGACGCATCCTTATAATGGAATGCCGAAGGACTGATGATTGGAACAGAGGCCTGCAGAGGAGCATTGACAACAGCCTCATTTGCCTCTTTTACGCGGGCGGCATTCACTTTTAATACTTCACGGTCATAGGTGTACAGGCCATTGACCTCGCCCTCCACATCAGTCGTCTGAGTATAGACAGCTGCCGCGCACATATCTCTCTGCTTGATATCGATAAGGTCTCGTGCATATAGACAATAGGTGTCTGTGACTTTCTTTTCCGTATCATATTGGATATAACCCCATTTGCGGCCTATATCCCACGTGTGTCCGTCAATTGGACGACCGATGCCTCCATATTCGCCAAGAACATTGACCTTGGCAGTATCGAGGATACGCATTCTCGGGTTCGGGTAGGTGTGTGAGTCCAGAATATCGCCGGCTCCCTCGATCCAGTTGCCACCTGATGCAGCATTGACCAGACGCGTAGAATCCATTTTTCTGGTGAAGGCGACTACAGCCTCAGTATCGAACTGTCCCCAGGCTTCGTTGAACGGAACCCAGACTACAATCGACTGGAACTTCTTGAGCTGAGCGATGATTTCACCCCACTCTTTATAGTAATTTGCCATATTGGACTCATTACGTGCCCAATAATCAGTTCCGGCACCATAGCAGTCTTCCCCTTGTCCCCATTGGCTACGGCCATTATAGTATCCGATACTCGGCATATCTTGCCATACCATCATACCTAAACGGTCACAGGCATAGTACCACTGCGCCGGTTCCACCTTGATATGTTTGCGTATCATATTGAATCCTAAATCTTTAGTTGCCTTGACATCCCAAGTGAGAGCCTCTGAACTCGGAGCCGTATAGAGTCCGTCCGGCCACCAGCCCTGGTCAAGAGGGCCGATCTGGAAGAGGATTTTGTCGTTCAGCGCCAACCTTTTGACGCCGTCAGAATCCCTCTGCCCGGAAATCTTGCGCATCGCCGTGTATCCCTGAATTCTGTCGATGACTTTTCCGTTTCTTATCAATGATATTTTAACGCCGTAAAGATATGGTTTGTCTGTACTCCAGAGTTTAGGATTCCGAATCTTGATCGTCGCCGTTTCACCGGCAGCAACGGTTTTACGTCCCTTGCGGAAGATGCTCCAACCTGGTTTCTCAGTATCGTAGCCGATCTTCGGACGCAATATATCTACGCGAATCTTGTCTCCACTTTCGGCTCCGTCACATGTTGCAGTGACAGAAATTTCTCCTGTGGCAATATCTGTTGTGACATTGTAGTCTTCGATATGTGCATCAGCATTGACAGACTCCATCCACACGCTCTGCCAGATACCGGTGACAGGTGTGTACCAGATTCCATTCGGGTCGGAAACTTGCTTTCCGCGTGGGATTGAATATTTTGGGTCATCTGTCGGATCCCAAACCTTCACAACGAGTTCAGCTGGCGTATCGCTCAGATAATCAGTCACATCTACCGAAAAAGCAGTGTAGCCTCCCGTATGAGATGCAATATGTTTACCGTCGATAAAAACCTCGGCACGCCAATCCACGGCATCGAAATGAAGGAGGATTTTCTTTCCATCCCATTTGGACGGTCTTACGATTGATGTTCTGTACCACAAGATTTCATTTTCGCTTATGCGCTTACAAACGCCTGAGAGTGAAGATTCTACGCAGAACGGAACCAGTATCTGGCCATCAGCGTTTTCCGGCATGGAATCAGCATCTTCAGGGCTGATGGCATAATCCCAAAGGCCATTGAGATTCTGCCACTGCGGTCTTACCATCTGAGGTCTTGGATATTCTGTGTGGCAATTGTCCGGACTTACTGAGGAAGCCCATCTGGTGCGGATATTCTCTCCGGCCGGAGTCCACTCCTGAGCATGCGAAATGATGCAGGCTGTCAAGAATGTCAAAAACAACAAAAGGATCTTTTTCATGTATTAGTGTTTCTAAATGGTCACTGTAATATTTCAACAAATATATAAAATTCCATGAATACTTTCGCTATCTTTGCAATTTGTAATTTAGACGATTATGGCAGACAGTAATTTCATAGACTACGTAAAGATATATTGTGCATCAGGACATGGCGGTGCGGGATCAGTTCATCTTCATAGGGCAAAGTATGTTCCTAAAGGTGGACCTGATGGTGGCGACGGCGGACGCGGCGGACATATTATATTAAGGGCGAACCCTCAGTTCTGGACACTTATTCATTTGAAATACAAGAAGTTTATCAAGGCTGAAAATGGAGAACATGGTGGAGCGGCACTTTGCAAAGGAAAACAGGGACAGGATATCATTCTGGATGTTCCTGTAGGCACAGTCGTAAAAGATGGAGAAACTGGAGAAATCCTGTTCGACATGATGGAGCCAGATGAGGAAAAAATCCTCTGCAAAGGCGGACGCGGCGGACTTGGAAACAATAACTTCAAATCAGCCACTCAGCAGACGCCACGTTATGCCCAGCCCGGAGAAGACGGGCAGGAAGGCTGGTTTATTCTCGAACTCAAGATTCTCGCTGATGTAGGCCTTGTGGGATTTCCTAATGCAGGAAAATCCACACTCTTGGCCGCAATCACCTCAGCCAAACCGAAGATTGCAAACTACGCATTTACGACTTTGGAACCAAACCTCGGAATCGTCAGATACCACGATGACAAATCATTCGTAATGGCCGACATCCCGGGAATCATCGAAGGCGCACATGAAGGTAAGGGTATCGGACTGAGATTCCTCAGACACATCGAACGTAACTCCGTGCTGCTCTTCATGGTATCAGCGGAAGAGCAAGACATCGAAAAGGGATATGAAATTCTGCTGAATGAGCTCGAAATGTATAACCCTGAACTGCTCGACAAGGAACGCGTTCTCGCAGTAACGAAATGTGACCTTATCGATGCGAAGGCAGAGAAAAAAATCAAGAAAACTCTTCCGGCAGACATTCCTACAGTCTTCATTTCTTCAGTAACAGGTGAAAACTTGTCTGAACTGAAAGATGAACTCTGGAAAGCATTACATACAGAAGTTTGATAATCATGCACTTTTGGGACCTACTACACCGATGGGATCAGATTTTGACCCTTTTTCTTAACCAGATTCATAATCCGGCGACAGACCAATTCATGGTTTTCATGTCGGACAGAGCCGCTTGGTTTCCGATGTACGCATTCGTCGCATTTTGCCTCGTCTGGCGTCTCGGTTGGAAAAAAGGCCTGATATCCATCGTGTGTGTAGCATTGACTCTACTCGCATGCGACCAAACCGCAAACTTGCTGAAATATTCGGTCGCCAGACTGCGCCCATGCTACAGTTCCTACATGCTCTTCGGCGGCCTGCATGTGCTCGAAACCCGCGGCAGCCTGTTCGGTTTTTTTTCCGCCCACGCTGCCAATGCCTTCGGCTTTGCAATGTGTACGTCAATGTTGTTCCGCTATGATTTGGAACATAGATACAAGGGCTACATCTACACGATATTCGTTTGGGCTATCTGCTTGTCCATGAGCAGGATATTTGTCGGAAAACATTATCTTGGAGACGTTCTTGTCGGTGCCATCATCGGCAGTGGCTACGGCGCATTGACGGCGACATTCGCAAAATTTATATTTGCCAAATACATCGATAAAAAAGCAATTCCGCTCCCGGGAAAGGGAACGGAACGCAAATTTTAGTTTCCGGTGAAGGCTACAGTGCCGGAATCGCTTTCTCCATCATAATTCCGCGGGAGCCTTTCACGAGTATCGCATACCCATGCAGCGGCTTTTTAGCCAGCGCGTCGGCCAATTCTTCCGATGTCCCGTACCATCTGATGCCCGAATTCTCAGCCGGAACTATGCCTATTTGGGTCAATGCCTTTCCGAATTCTTCTCCTACGAAACAAATCACGTCCATGCCAGACTTCATCGCAAGTTCCACTATAGCAATATGTTCTGATACTGAAGTAGGACCCAGTTCCCTCATATCGCCGAGGAGTGCTGCCTTATGGGCTGCTTTCATCCCGGAGAAATTATTAAGGGCAGCTGACATGCTGGACGGATTTGCATTATAAGCATCGACTACGAGCACATTATGCTCTGTCTTGACCATCTGAGACCTGCTGTTGGACGGTGTATATGATTCAATAGCAGATATCGCAAGATCTTCCGGCACGCCGAAATGTTTACCGATACATAATGCCGCCAGGACGTTGGCTGAGTTATATGCTCCGACAAGTTTTGTCTTCACGACTACGCCACCTGGCATCATAATGCGCAAAAATGGTTCTTCAGGTGTCGTATCCATAATGACGCAACCATCATGATGCAATCCGTAAGAGATGACTGACTGGCAGTTACGCTCCTCCGTCATGGACACCAAAACGGGGTCATCTGCATTGACAAAAACCGAAGTGCCGAAGGCATTGACATAATCATATAGGCAGCCCTTGGCTTTTTTCACGCCCTCGAAACTTCCGAACCCCTGGAGGTGGGCCTTGCCGACATTGGTGATTATGCCGAAATCGGGCTCTGAGACGCGCACAAGCTTGAAAATGTCATCAGGGTGACTGGCGCCCATTTCGATTACGGCGAGTTCGGTCGACGGGGTGATTTTCAGCAGCGAGAGCGGAACTCCGATGTCGTTGTTCAGGTTGCCTTCTGTGGCGACAACGTTGTATTTAGCTGATAGAACGGTCTTTATGAGTTCCTTCGTAGTGGTTTTGCCGTTCGTTCCGGTGATGCCGATTATGTCAAGATGTTTCCCGTCGGGCAGAACGTGTTCGCGATGATACCTCGCAAGTTCCTGAAGTGTCTGCAAAGTATCGCTGACAGGGATTATTCTGCTATGTCCATCCGAATCAAGGTACGCAGAACTTTTATCGCAAACAACTGAACCAGAGGTCACTACAACATAGGCAGCACCTGAATTCAATGCTTTTTCGGCGTATTCGTTCCCGTCGAAATTTTCGCCTTTCAACGCGATGAACAATTCCCCGCCGTTAATCTTACGACTATCGGTAGCGACACATCCGCATTGACAAAAAATAGAATATAATTCTTTAATTTCCATTATTTTACGCCTGTACTTCCAAAACCGCCCTCTCCCCTTCCGGTCTCATCGAGGACTTCGACTTCTTCCCATTCTACATGCTCATGGCGCGCAACCACAAGCTGCGCAATACGTTCTCCATTTTCGATAACAAACGGAGTATCAGAGAGATTCACGAGCAGAATCTTCAGTTCACCGCGATAATCCGCGTCGATGGTACCTGGCGAATTGAGAACTGTGATGCCGTGTTTTACAGCCAGGCCGCTACGTGGACGAGCCTGACACTCAAAGCCTTCCGGCAATGCGATGTAAATACCGGTCGGAATGAGGGCTCGCTGGAGCGGGGCCAGTGTCACAGGTTCCTGCAAGTTCGCACGGATATCCATACCTGCCGACTGAAGTGTCGCGTAAGCAGGAGAAGGGTTCGATGATTTGTTTACGATTTTAACTTTCATTTCGATTCCAATGTTTCAGAAACTTCCTTGTCGTGAGGCAAAATGAGGTTCAGCACCACACCGACGATCGATGCGAGTCCGATTCCTGCAAGAGAAAAACTGCCGAAGTCGATTACCGCGCCTCCGATGCCTATGGTCAGGATCAATGATGATATGATGAGGTTTCTTGTCGATCCCATATTCAGTTTGGATTCGATCATATTGCTGATGCCGACTGAAGCGATGGAGCCGAAGAGGAGCAACATGATGCCGCCGAGAACGGCCTGAGGTATCGTCTGGATGACGGCACCTACTTTTCCGATGAGAGCCAATACAACGGCAGAGACACCGGCGATTCTCAGTACTGACGGGTCAGTGACTTTTGTAAGTGATACCGCACCTGTAACCTCAGAATAAGTAGTGATTGGAGCACCTCCGAGGAATGCAGCCAAGCAGCATGAGAGGCCATCTCCGAGGAGTGTTCTGTGAAGTCCAGGGTCTTTGATGAAGTCCTTGCCTGCGATGGAGCTGATGGCGTACATATCTCCCACGTGTTCGATTATCGGGGCGATGGCGACAGGGGCCATGAACAGGATTGCCTGCCATGAGAATGACATATGGGAAAGTTTAGGGATGGCAAACCATGAGGCCTGTGCCACTGGTGAGAAATCCATGGATTCTCTGAAGAATAATAAAGATACTATGTAGCCGGCTACAGCGCCGAATACTACAGGAATTAGTTTCACAATGCCTTTACCCCAGATGGAAGCTGCCACTGCAACAGCCAGAGACACAAGGGCCAAAATCCAGTTGGCCTTAGCCATGTTTACACCTGTACTTGCAAGTGAGAGACCGATGAGGATAATTACCGGACCGATAACAATCGGCGGGAACAATTTCTTTATGAATCCTATTCCGAAGGTCTTGACCAGCAAGCCCATAAGCATATAGACTAAACCTACGGAAACAAGTCCGCAGAACATGCCTGAAAGTCCGTAAAGTTCTGTCGCCTTAATGATAGGGGCGATGAACGCAAAACTACTGCCGAGATAAATAGGAACTTTACCACCAGTAACTAAATGGAACAGTAAAGTACCGAGACCGGCAGCAAGCAGGGCCACAGCCGGATCGAGATTACAGAGAATCGGGACAAGCACGGTAGAGCCGAATGCCACGAACATGAATTGCACACCGACGATGGTGCGCTTCATAGGAGACAACGAATGTTCAGCCATTGTAATAATTATTATAAGTTGTTGGTTTACAGACTATTTCGGCGCTATCTTATACAATACGCCGGCGATGAGCGCAAATATCATATTAGGAAGCCAAATTGCAAGCCACGGCGGCATGACACCTGTGTAGACAAACATTTGACTGAACCTCATGAACAAAATGTAAGAGAAACTGAGTGCGATTCCGATCGCAAGGTTCCATCCGATGCCTCCCCTCTTTTTACGTGAGGACAATGCCACACCCATAATCGTGAGGATGAAAGCGGAAAACGGCAATGAGAATCTCTGTTGTTTTTCGATGAGCGAGTATTTCACATTCGGGTCACCTCGCTGCTTCTGCGTCTCGATAAGTTCGTTAAGGTCTTGATACGGAAGGTCTTCCACGGTATTTTTCTTTCTTACCATATCCGTGACAGTCAGACTGATTACCGTATCCAACTGTTCACCGCACTTGACCTTGTCTTCAAGCCCCTCGTCGTTATAATCTCTGATAAAATACTTCTTGAGTGTCCATCCACCGAAAGTACTGTCCCATACCGCACGTTCTGCGGACAATTTGGAAACCAGCTGATTATCTTTTATAGTCTCCAGCGTGAACTTATAAGCCGTGTTGTTATATTTGCTGAACTGCTCCACATACACGAACTCTCCCGGAGCTATTTGATAATGGATGTTTCTTTCCGATGCCTGAGCTTTCTTCTTCGTATAAACAGCCTCAAATCTATGCCGTTCGACATTGGACCGCGGAATCACAAAGAGGTTCAAGGCCAATGACAATAAGGCGATTACGGTTGCGGAAAAGATATATGGCACCATCATCCTGTGGAAACTGATTCCGCAGGACAATATACCGATTATCTCCGAATTCGCCGCCATCCTCGAGGTAAAGAAAATGACCGTAATGAATACGAACAGAGGACTGAACATATTCATGAAATAAGGTATGAAGTTCAAATAATAATCGAAGATAATGGACTCTATCGGTGCCTGTCTGGACACGAAATCGTCCACCTTCTCGCTGATGTCGAAGATTATCACGATTCCGATAATAAGCAGAATCGCGATAAAGAAGGTAAACATGAACTTCTTTATTATGTAGAGATCAAGTTTCTTTGGAAACATAGTCTAAAGCCTTGTCATTATCCGTTTTACCGTCACGTCTTTCCAGGATTTGAAATCTCCGGCCAGAATGTGCCGGCGCGCAGTACGGACCAAATCCAGATAGAACGCGAGATTATGTTCACTCGCAATCATAGCAGCAAACATCTCACCTGCGACAAAAAGATGCCTCAAATAGGCCTTCGTGTAAGTTCTGTCCACGAAAGATGCCCCGTCCGGGTCAATGAGAGAGAAGTCATTCTCCCACTTTTTGTTGCGCATGTTCATTATTCCGTTCCAGGTGAACAACATGCCGTTACGTCCGTTTCTTGTCGGCATGACGCAGTCGAACATATCCACTCCCCTGGCGATACCTTCCAGCAAGTTGGCAGGTGTTCCTACCCCCATGAGATAACGAGGCCTGTCGTCCGGAAGGAGCGGGCACACAAGTTCCAGCATCTCATACATTTTCTCCGTAGGTTCTCCGACCGCAAGTCCTCCGATGGCATATCCTTCCCTGTCGAACGATACCGCATGATCCACCGCCATTTTCCTAAGTTCAGGATAAACGCACCCCTGGATAATCGGGAACACTGTCTGGCTGTAACCGTAAAGAGGCTCTGTCTCATCGAATCTCTTCAGATATCTTTCGAGCCAGTTTTGGGTCATTTTCAATGATTTTTTCGCATAGTCGTAGTCTGCGTCTCCCGGACAGCACTCATCCAGCGCCATCATGATATCAGCGCCGATAATACGCTGAGTATCAACATTATTTTCAGGTGTAAAAGTATGTCTGGAGCCATCTATATGCGAAGAAAACGTACAGCCGTCAGGTGTAAGCTTTCTGATTCCCGTAAGTGAGAATACCTGGAAACCGCCGCTGTCGGTCAATATCGGCCTGTCCCATGATATGAATTTATGAAGCCCTCCGGCTGCTTTCAATGTATCCAGACCTGGACGAAGGTACAAATGATAAGTATTTCCGAGGATAATCTGCGCTTTAATATCCTCTTTCAAATCTCTGTGATATACACCTTTTACAGAACCTACAGTTCCCACCGGCATGAAGATAGGTGTCTCTATCTGACCATGGTCAGTGGTTATCACACCACATCGTGCAGATGACTGCGGATCTGAAGCTATCTTTTCGAATTTCATTAATTTTTCAAGTTTCAACTTTCAAAGTTAGTAAAAATACGATAAAAACTTGTACATTTGCCTGATTTCGGTTTCGAAATTCACTAGAACAACTTCAACAAAAACAAACAAAGTCTATTAATATGAAGAACAACGGAATCAGCATGAGGCTGATAATTATGAATTTCCTGCAATATGCCATCTGGGGAGCGTATCTGACTTCCATGGGCAGTTACCTCGCAGGAATCGGAATGAGTGCCAAGATCGGCATTTTCTATGCAATGCAAGGAATCGTCTCTATTTTCATGCCGGCTATAGTGGGTATCATCGCTGATAAATATATACCAGCGCAGAAAGTGCTCAGCATATGCCATGGTCTCGCAGGATTGTTTATGATCGCAGCAGGATGGTATGGAATGTCAGCAGGAGAGAATGTTGCTTTCGGTCACCTTTTTGGATTATATAGCCTCAGTGTAGCATTCTATATGCCTACTATCGCTCTTTCCAACTCAGTGGCATATTCCGGTCTGGAAAGATACGGTCTCGACACCGTGAAGGACTTCCCTCCTATCAGAGTATTCGGAACCGTCGGTTTTATCTGCAGCATGCTTTTCGTAAACTTCATGACTATCGATGGCGTACAGTTCCAACATTCTTATAACCAGTTCTTTACATCTGGTATTATCGGACTTGCACTCTGCGCTTATGCACTGACCCTGCCCCCGTGCCCAGTCAGCAAGACAAATGAAGGCACTTCTTTCGTGGACGTGTTCGGTCTGAGGGCTTTCTCACTGTTCAAGAAAAAGGACATGGCGATTTTCTTCATTTTCTCCATGCTTCTCGGAGTGTCACTTCAGATTACCAACGGATTCGCAAACCCGTTCATCACGAGTTTCGCTTCCATTCCGGAGTATGCTGATTCATGGGGAGCACAGAACGCCAATGCATTGATCTCAATATCTCAGATTTCAGAGACATTGTGCATTCTTCTCATTCCGATAGCGATGAAGTTTTTCGGCATCAAGAAAGTAATGCTGATCGCCATGACAGCTTGGGTATTCAGATTTGGTCTTTTCGGAGCAGGTAACCCTGGTTCAGGAGTCTGGATGTTCATTCTCTCATGCATTGTCTATGGTGTCGCTTTCGACTTCTTCAACATTTCAGGTTCTCTTTACGTGAATATGAAGACTGATGAGAAGATACGTTCAAGCGCACAGGGACTGTTCATGCTTATGACCAACGGTATCGGCGCCACTATCGGAACACTTGGTGCTCAGGTAATTGTAAACAAGTTCGTTTTCGAATCAGCCAACCCGTCATGGAGTACGGCATGGTACATTTTCGCCGCTTACGCTCTGGTGGTAGCAGTGCTTTTCATGATTCTGTTCAAGGATCCGAAGAAACAGGAAGCTGCTTAAATCCGGCTACATACATTTTTAAAAAACTTGGGTTCTACACGACGAGCCCAAGTTTTTTCATTAATGCCTGAGAATCAGGGTTATGTCCCCTAAAATTCTTATACAGGACAGCCGGATCTTCCGAATCTCCTTTAGAGAGTATCTCCCTACGGAATGACGCTGCGACCGACTTGTCGAATATCCCCTTTTCAGCAAACAGAGAGAACGCATCAGCCTCCAGAACTTCAGCCCATTTGTAAGAATAATATCCAGCAGAATATCCTCCTGCGAATATGTGGTTGAATGACGTGGAAATCGCCGTACCCTCAACGTAAGGCAACGTGCGATAGTCTGCCAATGTTTTTTTCTCAAATTCCAACGTACTGTCTTGCGTCATGGTGCCCAACGTATGCCAAGCCATATCCAATTCTCCGAAGTCCAACTGACGGACCTGATAATAACCTGAAAGATAATTCTTTGCCCTGACAATCTTGTTTACCAATTCTGTCGGAATCACTTCCCCTGTCTTATAATCTTTCGCAAAATTATCCAGGAATTCCGGCTCAAATGCCCAGTTTTCCATTATCTGCGACGGAAGTTCCACGAAATCTCTGGCAACATTGGTCCCACACAAAGAAGGGTATCTTCCCTCAGCCAACATCCCGTGCAGCGAATGCCCGAACTCATGCAAAAGTGTCGTGAGTTCATCATGAGTTATCAATGACGGCGTACTCCCGGTCGGCTTGGTAAAGTTCGTGACAATGCTGATGAACGGACGTTCCTCCACCCCGTTTCTTATGCATTGACCCCTAAACTCAGTCATCCACGCTCCTCCGCGCTTGGTCGGGCGCGGGAAAAAGTCAGCGTAGAACAACGCAAGATGGCGACCATCCTGATCCTTCACATCATAGACTTTCACATCTTTATGATACACAGGAATATCCATACGCGGCTCGAACGTAATTCCATATAATTTCGTCGCAAGTCCAAACACGGCATCGATGCAGTTTTCCAGACGGAAATACGGCTTTAACTTCTCTTCGTTCAACGCATACTCGCTCTCCTTATACCGTTCAGCCCAGAAACTGAAATCCCACGCCATGAGTTCGTCGCCCTCGAAGCCGTTCGCCAATGCGTAGGTCCGCACTGCCTCGACGTCCCGTCGCCCAAACGGCAAACTCTTATCCATAAGTTCGTTAAGAAAGGTCAATGCTGCCGTCCGGCTTTTTGCCATGTTTTCCTCCAGCACATAATCCGCCCACGTCTCATAACCGAGAATATTTGCCACTTCCAGCCTCAACTGAGCTATTTCACGGACGATGGACGTATTGTCATTTACGCCACCTACTGCTCTGGTGTTATAAGCGAAGTACATTTTGTGCCTGAGTTCACGATTCCTGCAATTCTGCATGAACGGAGCATACATCGGTCTGTCCAAAGTGAAAGCCCAGCCTTCCATGCCCTTCTCTTCTGCCGTCTCGCGAGCCTGCTCTTTAAGCGAAGAAGGCAGTCCTTCCAAATCTTTCTCGTCGGTGATATTCAGGACAAAAGCATTGGTCGCCGCCAACACATTCTTTCCGAACTGGAGTGAAAGGAGGGACAATCTCTCCATTTTTTCGCTATAGATCTTCTTGTCTTCCCCCGAAAGATTCGCTCCCTGACGTGCAAAAGACTTATAGGTCTGCTCCAACAAACGCTTCTGATCTTGCGCCAAATTCAGCTGATCTTTTGCATCATACACCGCTTTAACTCTGGCGAAAAGTTTCTCATTCAGAGATACATACATAGAATAGCGTGTCATCATCGGAGACACTTTCTCCGCAATTTCCTGGAGTTCATCATCAGCATCTGCTTCCAATATATTGTAAAATATATCAGAAACTCCGCTGAGCGTTTTACCGGAATACTCAAGGGCTTCTATCGTATTGGCAAAAGATGGAATCTCTGGATTCTCAGCGATTCTATCTATTTCAGCCATAGCTTCTTCTATGCCGGTTTCAAATGCCGGAAGATAATGCTCAGTCCGTATTTTGTCGAACTGAGGAGCTCCATATGGAAGGAGCGATTTTGTCAACAAAGGATTATTCATGGCACAAAGATATAACTTTTATCATATTTCACCCTTCTTATATTATATATACGTGTAGGAGCCCTGATGTATGAGATATCGTAGCAACCGCATTGGTCATGACGATTCAGTTTGCAATTGAATGTCATATAATCGATTTTGTATCCCATCGCAGACAAATCAAATAATGATATGGAATAACGGTTTTCCTTTATCAGACTCGACAGTATGGCATAGTTCCTCTCAAGAATCGTGTTGATCCTCAACTTTGTGTTTCGGATATCCTGTGCTTTCTTGTTGTTGAACCTGTTTTTGCAAGTCTCACAGCAAAACTTTTGGTTGGGACGGCCATAATAAGTTTCTCCACATTCCAAGCATGTTCCTCTTTCATGCAATCGATCCAGTATTTTATATCCTGTCATGATAACAATGTTTTTGGTCAGGCATGCAAGATGCGTCATTTTTCTGTCAAAGACTATCAAAAGTGGACTTTCACCCATTGGTTTTTTATGATTCTTAAATGTTTTCTCAATTATGCCCGAAAAACCGGATTTTGCCACACGAGAATTTATAGGCCTAATTTACGTTTCTTAAATTACCACCTTTTTGACCGAAATTTAAGAAACGTAAAAATGTGCATTGTCCACTTTAAATTTCCTTTTTTCAGTCATTTTTTCACTCTTACTTTGCCCCCGGACAATCGGAAGCGCGCATCCTGTTGCCGAAATAAAACAACAGAATTATGGAACAGATTAACAGAATTGAGCTGAGAGGAAACGTAGGGAACGTTAAACTCCAGAACGTGGGTAACTCCGAAGTGATCAGGTTTTCACTTGCCACTAACTATGCATTCAAAGGAAAAGACGGTAATCCGGTAATCGAGACTACTTGGCACAACATTACCGCGTGGCCAGGTAAGGGTATGCCAGATCTGCGTCTGATAACCAAGGGCGCGTTAGTACACGTAAACGGGCGCGTGAGATGCCAGAAATTTGAAGGTGCTGATGGCGTAGACAAGAGCTTTTACGAAGTGCTTGCCAACAAAATCGTCATAATGAACACTGACGAACCTGTACAACCGTCCTTCGGACAATAATAACGCCACATTCGGTACAACGATGAAAAGAAAAGTCTTGCTACTGGCCGTTGGCACTCTTCTAGGCGCCTGCAGCCTACAACATAAAATCAGCAATTTGAGGGATAATCCTGTCTGCGCAGAGCTTTCATTGCCTGCGGAGCCGTCCATACCGTCAATACCCATACCGACGTATGCCGACAAAGACACATTGGAAGTAAGAGACACCTCAGATGTGCTGATAATGAATGCTGTGAGGGATGAGAATGGAGAGATGACAGCTACAGACGTCATCAGAGCGTCAACGGTTACGGCAAGATTCAGGAACGTAGCCGAACGACATGGCAAAGTCGATTTACAGTTTCAAGTAAGGGTTCCTCATGCTCTTCAGGACAGCAAATGGCAGTTGCGTCTGAACCCCGACATGTTCATACTGGAAGACAGCACCCGACTGGAACCTGTCATAATAACAGGTGCAGATTACAGAAAGCGTCAGCTGAAAGGATATGAACGATATCAGAGGTTTTTAGATTCGATAGTATCCGACCAGGACAAATTCATCGATGTGCATCAACTGGAAGTTTTCATCAAGCGTAACATACCGTTGCTGTATCAGTTCAGAAAAGACACTTCCTTCGTGTCCGAAGAGGAATTCGCTTCGGTTTACGGAGTCACGGAACAAGCTGCCATAGAGCACTATACGAGCAATTTAAAAATCAACATCAACCAAAGAAGAATATCGAAAAAAGACAAAATGTACCAGAAGTACGTGAAAGCGCCCATTGTAAAGGAAGGTATAAGATTAGATACGGTAATCGTATCCCCGGAAGGCGATTTCATATATGACTATACACAGACCATAGCGACCTGCCCGAAGTTGAGGAAAGCCGACATAAAACTATCCGGTTCCATACTTGAAGATGGAAAGGAAGTCATAAATATTCCACCCGGACAGCCTCTGACTTTCTATATCAGTTCGCTAAGTGCTTTCACTGATATGGAGGAAAGATATCTGACCAAAATCATTTCCAGAAAAGTAGATGCTTCCACTGCCTGCTATGTGGACTTCTTATCCGCAAGTTCGGACATTGACATAAACCTGGGGAATAACCGGTCGGAAATCGGCAGAATCCGGAAGAACCTGATTTCGCTCGCGGCAGACACAGTATTTGAGATGGATTCCATTATAGTGACAGCCTCGAGCTCGCCCGAAGGTCTTGTGAAATACAACAAGACCTTATCCGAAAAAAGAGCAAAATCCATATCGGCATACTTAGGAAAGACATTGACAGAAATAAGGGATTCTCTTATCGGAGAACTTGGTTTTCAAATGGATACGACTGGAGCCATATCAGTCGCAAACGATATGCCTAAGGTAACTTTCATCTCCAAAAGCGCAGGCGAGAACTGGCCGATGATGGATGCTCTCATAAGACAGGATACGGTATTGACCCGAGCTGACAAGGACGCTTACTTCGAAACCGCCTCCATTAACGACCTGGACAGACGTGAAGCAGCATTGAGCACACAATCATATTACAGGTATTTGAGAGAACAGATTTACCCCAAACTGAGAACCGTCAAATTTAATTTTTACTTGCATCGAAAAGGTATGGTACAGGATACCATGAGGACAACCGTACTGGACACGACATATATGAACGGCGTGAAAGCTATAGCCGACAGAGACTATGCGAAAGCCATATCGCTGCTCAGGCCTTACGGAGATTACAACTTGGCAGTCGCCTATTGTGCAATGGATTACAATGCGAGCGCTCTGGATATTCTCCAAAAGTTAGAGAAGACGGACAAAGTCCATTACATGCTAGCCATACTGTATAGTCGTGCAGGGCAATTCGAACAAGCAGTGGAACACTACAAGATTTCATGCGAAATGAATCCGAGATTCGTTCACAGGGGAAATTTGGATCCTGAGATTTCCATGCTGATAAAGAAATATGGACTGGCTAAAGAGAACTAATTGACTGACATCATGAAAACTATAAAGCTTATAATAACCCTGTTGACTATCAGTTTGGCAGGATGCACATCTTCCAAACAGGAACTTGAAACAGGACCCGTGAAATTAACATTGACAAACGCCGGAATGAATATCACTAAAGCTGAACAGAACGAATCACTCGCGAAGACAGTACAGTTTTTCATCTGCGCGAACGACGAGGTCATACACAGCAAGTACTTCGCCGGGATTACAGACTTGGAGATGGATATCGAGTACAGTTCTTCGGTAGAATACTATGTCTATGCTCTCGTGAATATCCGGGAAATCCCGAATCCTGAAGGCAGGTTCATCAGTGACATTCTTTCGGACGCATCTTCCAACGACTGGTTCGCTTATTCCGACCAATGCTCAGGCACGCTGTTCATGGCGGGGAGCACCAAGCGCAAGATCGAGAACAGATGCACGGTAGAGGTGCCTGTTTCCAGGCTGATAGACAAAATCCATGTGATGAACATCCATAATCAGACAGGCCTGGAACTTACTGTCAAGCGAATGTTCGTACCCGGCTGCCCTGAGTATATACGATGGGACGGAGGAAAGTTCATTTCTGATGCACGGGCCAAGATAAACACATCTGACAGAAGTTCTGATGACTGGAAAAAACTGTATGACGAGGCATGTGTCAGCTATGCTGAAACGGGGACTGTCCGCGACTATTGGAGTACGGAATTCACCAGTCATCCCGGAATGCTCAGTGATGAGTTCAGAAACAGTTCCTCTCCCCTGCTGCCATCGGGAAACACATTATTTACAGGGATAAGTCTTTACCCCATTCCGGAGATCAGTTCCGACGGGAAATACAACGTCACATTAATCCTGGAAGTGACTGGGCCTGAAGGACTCCCCGGCTGGTATAATATTCCGCTTTCATTCCCGGAACCATGGAATTGCGAATTGGACATCAAGGAGTTAACGCTTAAAAGTATTCCAGCTTCTGACCCATATGGAGAGACCTCTTACACAATAAACGGAGTCGATTACAAAATAGGCGTCTGGAATAAACGTGACGATATAAAAATAACCATATAATTTTATAAATCAATACATTATGAACAAATTTTCATTTTTTGCCACACTAGTGGCAAGCCTTGCTGTTATCCCTACAGCATGCAACATGGATGACGCTAACCCTGACACATCCGGAAAAAGGGAAATCGAAATCAATGCACAGATCGTCTCAGGACTGCCGACAAAATCGACAGTAAGCCCAAAAGAGAACGAGGTCGTAGTCAAAAGCCTGCAGATTTTCGTTTTCAACGAGGATGGAGTCATCGACGGCTACACTTCAGAAGAGACTAATCCGGCAACGGTAAAAGTGCGTTGTTCTCCCGGAAAGAAACATGTTTACGCATTGGTGAACGCTCCGAATGAGGTTGTAGAGACTGAAGAGCAGCTGAAGAAGACTGTTTCGCGCATGGAGGACAATGCTGACCAGAAATACATCATGGTCGGTTCAGTGAACAAAGAGGTCAATGCTTCTTCTACAGTTTCCATTCCGGTGAAACGTATCGCAGCGAGAATCGTTCTTGACAACGTAATCAGACAATTCACCTCACCGGCATTGGCAGCAAAAAAGATGGATCTGGTCAGCATTTATGCGGTCAATATCTGCGGAGACATCTCATATGACCTAACTTCCAAACCGACCATTTGGTACAATAAACACAAAAACGAGAGTCCTGCAAAGATCAGCGATCTAGCATTCAGAGCCATCAACAAAAAGGATATTGCCAATGGTTCCACCACATCTGTAGGTGCATATCTTTATGTATATCCGAACACTACCACAGATGATTCATTTGCAATCGAGTTCGGTCCAAGAAAGACCAGACTCATCGCAGAGTTCACTATCGACGGAAAAACATGTTACTACCCTGTCACTTTCGAAAAGTTGGAAGCGAACAAGACTTACACCATCAACAACCTGACATTGACACGTCCTGGAAGCAGCGACCCTGATTCCAAAATATCTGTTGAGGATTGTGATTTCAACATTAGAGTGGAAGACTGGGAAATAGGATTCAGCGGAGACATCCAAATCTAAATCTATAATAATTATGTCATTACGGTCAATAATCCTGTCAATTCTGACAGTTTCAACGATTTCATGTACAGTAAAGGAAGAACGTTCCCTATGTCCATGCCAACTCACCGTGGATCTTTCGGATGCATCGGAAGTCCATGGTCCGGCTCAGGTGTCGATTTGGGGGCTTTCAGAGATGTTCTGTTCTGAGGAGATTCCCATAACGGGAAGAGCTGACTCTTTCACTAAAAAAGTAACTAAATGCGAGATAGAGATTTCCGCTGTCCAAGGATTGGAACACAACAAGATTATTGGTCGTAATGTCATTATAAATGAAGGAGATGACTCTGACAGAGTAATGGCATACTGCGATGTTATCGATTGCTTTCAGGAACAGGCTAAAGCTAAGGCCACCTTCCTCAAGAATTGGTCTACATTGACCATAAAATATGAGAATCCCGGCGGCGGGGAATATCCCTATGAGTTTGTGATTTCAGGCGAGATCAACGGTTTCGATGCCTTTTCCATGACGCCTGTAAGGGGCAAATTCAGACACAAGGCTGTCAAAACAGTTCCTGACAAAGATGAATTCAAGACTAATCTCCCAAGGCAGTTCAACGAAGACTGTGCCCTGAAACTGACCATAATGAACAAGCGTTCAGGCGAAGTCGAGAAAGAATATGACTTGAACGAGATTATAACTGAAAGCAGATATGACTGGACCTGCAAGAATCTGAATGACTTGGAAATCTATATAAACTATGCCGGCTTGTTGGCCGGCGTAGAAATCAAGGAATGGGAGAACGGCTCGGATTTTTCCGTATGGATTTAAATTAATCCGAACCGGATATCAAATTAACAGATTTAAAACACACGTAGGGTCAACAAAATATTGGTAATTGATGATTTTTTACTATATTTGCGTTTCTACCTGGGGATGTATTGGTTTTGACAGCATTGATGTCGGGTGGTAAGCACGTCGAGCGTATGGCACGTTTGCTCGTAAATCTCAGCGGCCATAAATTCAGTTGCTAACAACAACTATGCACTCGCTGCGTAATCAACTAGGTTGATCACCTTAATCGGGCCGCCAAGGTTGCGGCACTGACGAGTATCCCGCAGACTTTAAGCCGGTTATGTTCTGGTCACGGGGTATCATTCAAACCGGATGCACGGAGGGACTCCTTTAAACTCCGCCAAGATTTAAAGGATAAGCTCAGGTTAGCCCGCCATCCGGCAGGCCCGGGCCGACAATCAAAGGACGGATAAACGTGTAGAAAGCTATCTGGTGCGATGTTTGGACGGCGGTTCGACCCCGCCCATCTCCACTAAAAGTTCATAATGGACTATATCACCCCAGCGAAGAGTGACGCCGCGAAGACGGTGATTATTCCGCTGACGACTATCGAGAGGCTGCTCATCGCGCCTTCTATGGCGCCCATTTCCATGGCTTTGGTAGTTCCTATCGCGTGAGATGACGAACCTATGGCTATACCTTTCGCGATCGGCTCTTCTATATGCATGAGTTTCAGGAACTTCTCTGCGAAAATATTACCTATGACACCCGTTATGATGATTACCACCACCGTTACCGGGACATAGCCGCCCAGCTCCTCCGTCACGCCGATGCCGATGGCTGTCGTGATGGATTTCGGGAGGAAAGTGACGTAGGAAGCATGATCGAAATGGAAGGTTAAGGCCAATGCTATTACAGACAGAATGCTGGACAGAACCCCTGAACAGATTCCTGCTACCACAGCCTTATAATTCTTCTTCAAAAGCTCAACCTGCTGATACAAAGGAACAGCAAGACAAATCGTCGCTGGAGTAAGAAGATATCCGATGAAATTCGCCCCCTTCATATAGGAATCGTAACTCACTCCTGTACAGAGAAGTATTACGATAACCATTATTATCGATATCAACAGCGGATTCATCAGGGACCACCTGGTCTTTTCCTTCAGCCATACTCCGATAAAATATGAACCCAAACTGATCAGCACCCCGAAGAACACTGAATCCATAAACAACTCTTTCATTTGCTCTTTCCTCTACGAATAATACCTTGCGTAACAAGACCGGAAACCCCCATCACCACAAACGTAGTGACAAACGTGACCACGACATACTTCACAAGCGAACCGCTGATAATATCCCATGATGTGATCAGCCCCACAGCCGCAGGGATAAACATCATCGGCATCACCGCGATAAGAAACGAACTCACGTCGCGGACATCATTGACTTTCAACAACTTGCACTCGAGCGCGACAAACAGGAGCACTATTCCATAGATACTCGCGGGAATCGGAAGCGGAATCACATAATGAAGGAACTCTCCCGCGAAGGAAAATCCGATGATTATCAGAAACTGAATGACGAACTTCATAACTTCGAAATATAATCCTCGATTATCGCCGCCGTCCTTTCGGTCCCGACACGGCACGTGTCAATGCACAAGTCATACTCCGGTGCATATCCCCACGTAAGTCCGGTGTAAAAACTATGATATGAAACACGGCAGTCATCAGTCGTGTGAACGAACTCTTCCGCCTGGGACAGGCTCAGATTCTCCTCCTCAGCAGCATTGGCAATCCTGTCAGAAAGGCTGCCGTGCAAGAACACAGTCACGAGGTCTTTTCTGTCCTTGAAAATAAAATTACCGCAACGTCCGATTACTATACAATCCTCATTACCAATCATTTTCATGAACGCGCTACGGAATTTTTCTCTCACTACACTTCTTTCGAAAGGCAATTCGGATATAGCAGACATGATTTCATCCACAGGCCTTTCTTCGAAGAAGCTCGTCATCTCATCCAAGATTCCCATCTCGGCAGCCTTTGCCATAAGGCTTTTCCTCGTGTAAAGCGGTATGCCATAATGTCGTGAGAGAATCTCACCGACGTCAAGAGCGCGGCATCCGCATTGTCTTGCAATCGTTATCAACATATATTTTCCAAAAAAAATCGAGTGCAAATATAGTATTTTTTGGAAAAAATGGTACTCTTGACGGCCGTCTTCGGCATAACAGAAACAAAGACCCGCCCGGTCAGTTTGTATATTTATTCAAACAAACTGACCGGGCGGTGTAGTTGCAAAATATTTGAGATTTTGTAATGCTTACTTACCTGTCTTCAGCCTGATGTCCGGTCCTGTCGACCTGATGATAGAACTGAGTATAAGGAACATCAGTACGTCCGGTTCCCTTCTTCATCAGTTCCACGAGGTCCTGGAACCATGTAGTATAAACATCGCGTGGCAAAGCCTCCCTGCGGCGACATACAGCAGCGGCCATTCCCACAACCTCTCCCATCATCGCGCAAGTACGCATAACTCTCACAGAACCAAGGGCTACGTGTGTCACACTGATATCACGGCCCGCCATGAAAAGATTAGGTACGTCACGTGAATACAAGCAACGGTAAGGAATAGCATACGGATCGATAGGCATCAGTTTTCCGTAGCTGAGCCACTCCTCGCCAGGATAATCCGCAGAGTTCTTCTCCATAGGATAATGCTGGTCGATACGCCAAGTAGTAGTACATGTACCGTCCTCATAAGGAATAGGTCTGGTAAGATCCTGCTCGCGGAGAATCAGGTCACCTACAATACGGCGGCTCTCACGCTTTCCGCTTACATGGCTGACCCATGTCAGATGAGTGCACTCCCAGTCTTCCTTCTTCGCGAGACGGTTCTTGCAATATGAGAACGTGCTGTAAGCCACATACATACCATAATCACGAATCTTCTCCGCATCAGCTATCTGGTCATCACGCATACCCACTTCCCAGTACCAGTTCGCACGATGGACAGGCTCCACGGTATCCTCATCCAGCTTCAATCCCCAATCCAACGCATCCGGGAAGGTGCAAGGCGTATTCCAGTCCTCACAATACCATTCGATGCTGACACCCATGGTAAAATCATCTGCCTTCTCAGGCGCAAGCGTCTCACCGAACTCACTGCGCGCCTCACGACCCATCATAGTGGCAGCACCGGCCATAACAGCCAAATGAGCATCACCTGTACAATCAGAGAACAAATCTCCGCTGATACGTATGCGAGTCTGCTCGGTAGCCTCCACAGCAGTAACCGCAACTATCTTTCCATCAGCCATTTCCGCATCCACGACAGTATAACCTGCGAAAAGACTTATATTCGGTTCAGCAGCGATGACATCCCATTTCTTCCAATCCTGATAATGATGAGCGCCACGTGCATTGCCTATGCGGTCAGGTCCGATTTCATTCAAGATATAACCCAATGACGGATAAGGAGGCATATTAATCTGTCCGCCGAGACCCACACGGACCTCTGAAGAATTATTGCCGCCGAGGATATAACGGTCCTGCACAAGAGCCACCTTCAGTCCGAGACGTGCAGCCGCGATAGCAGCGCAAAGTCCTGACATTCCGGCACCCACGATAACGAAATCGAAATGTCCCTTATCCTCTGCCTTCTCCGGTCCCAGCAACTCCGCACGCAAAGCCTTATACTCCTCCAAGCTGTCGCCCGGCACCTCGTCACTCCGAGTAAGAATAATCGCGTCACAACGCCCGTCCAGACCCATAAGGTCGTGAAGAGCAAGACTATGACGGCCCTTGCCCAAATGATAGATCTCCCCTTTCTGCCAATACCACTGAGCCCTCGCAGCCCTAGCTTCGCGGGATGTGTCAATGCTGTGGTTCAGGTCAATGCCGGCCTTCACGTCGAGAGGCATTTTGCCGATTCCGAACTCTGCAGAATCAGCCTTCCCGTCCACCAGGACCTGGAAAATACCCGGAGTTTTTCCCTCAGACCAAAACGCAGTCCAATTCTTAATACGTACCCAAAGACGGTAATCCCCTTCTTCAGGAATTTCGATTTCTGTCTTTGCATCTTTGGCAAGGGGTGTTCCCAAACCATGGGCGAAAAGATAACTTGATCCCATCTGAAGCACGAATTGCTGCTCCACAGTCCAATCGCCCTTATCCTTAAACCTTGTGGCAAGGGCCATTACAGAATTATTCTTATCCATATCTAATGGTTACTAGTATTAAAAAACCGCCACTAAATTATAAAATCGAATGAAAACAAACAAAAAAAACAGTAACAAAAAGAAAAAATATTTTACCTTTGTGTCGTTAAAAGGAAATTTAACTAAAATCACATAAAACTAATTTAACTAATTCAAGTATGAGTATCATCGATTGGCTGATTGTGGCCGTCTTCCTTGGAGCTCTGATAACCATCGGTTATTTATTCTCTCACAAAAACAAGAACATCGAAGATTATTTCGTCGCCGGCCGCTCCATGCCGGGATGGATTGTAGCGATAGCCGCTGCAGGAACGACAATTTCAGCCGGAACTTTCGTAGGATCTCCGGAACTTGGTTTCAACACGAACCTCACTTATGTAATAAATCTGCTCGGCTCCATCGTAGGAGGAATACTCGTGGCAGCATTGATCATGCCGAAACTTTACAACGCGAAGACCATCACGATCTACGGGTTCATCGGTGAGCGTTTCGGAGAAGGCGCCAAACGGACGAACAGTATCATGTTCCTCCTCGGACAGCTTTTCACTTCCGGTTCCAGACTTTTCATCGCTGCGATAGCCGTTTCCGTCATCATTTTCGGAAAGATAGAATTCACATTCATATTCTGCTCCATTATAATATTAGGTCTCATCTCGACCTTCTATACCATGATGGGTGGTATAAAAGGACTCCTGTATATAGATACATTCCAGACACTTCTTATGACATTCACCGGCGTGGTAGCATTGGTGATGGTATACTGCTCGCTCGAAGGGTTCAGTTTCGCAGACATTTGGGAGCAGCTTACAACAGGCGGTATGGTGAAGGTTCCCGGCGCTGACGCGGCGTTGCTCGCAGACGGCACTCTCCAAGGTTGGGAGCCGTCCAGCAAGGTGAAAATGTTCGACTGGAGCCTGGACTTCTCCAAGCCATATACTATTATAGGTGGAATGATCGGCATCGCGTTTTTCAAAATCGCCCAGTACACTACCGACCAGGAATTCGTTCAGCGCCAGTTGTCTTGCAAGAGCGTAAAGAAGGCGGGATCTTCACTCGTATGGTCACAACTTCTGGCTATTCCTATCGTGCTCACCTTCCTCTGCATCGGACTTCTGCTCTGGGTCAAGTTCATCAACGACCCTCACATCGACGGAGAAATCAGCGCAGGCTTCTTCAAGGATGCACGAGACGTTTTCCCGCAATACATTAAGAATCACATACCTGCAGGCGTACGCGGACTTATGATTACTGGACTTCTCGCAGCTGCGCTCTCCAGCTTCAACTCCGCCATCAACGCCATGGCATCCAGCTTCGTGGACGACCTCTATCTTCCTATCCGCAAAGAGCTCGGCAGAGCCATCAAGAGTGACAAGGAACAGATCAGTTCTTCACGCTGGATGGCCGGACTTATGGGAGTTCTCCTTACAGCGTTCGCCATCATCACGGCTATCATGCAGGAAGCCAGCGGATTAAACCTTGTGGATTTCGCGACAGGCGTGATGTGTTTCGCTTACGGCGGTATGATCGGCGTTTTCCTGACAGCCATCTTCTCCAAGAGAGGCAACAGCAAGTCAGTCATCGCTGCCATCATCATAGGCGCACTCATCGTCATCCCTCTCATGTTCCAGAAGCAGTTCTTCGGACATACATATATCGCATGGAGCTGGTGGTGCCCGATCGCCGGTGTCATCTCCACCCTTATTTGTCTCGCAGGTAAACCAAAAGAAATCGCAAAGAACTAATGAACAGACGCTTATTTATACTGATATCAGTCCTTGCGCTCTTCATCGCAGGCTGCGGACGTGCCGGCAACAACGGCCCGACATTAGATGGTAAAGACATTGACCCATTCGTATATGGTGTCTATGGGGTCTATGGGGATGAGGTTCCGGAAACCGAGCCGGTCCCCGAAGGCTTCAGGCCAGTCTACATCAGCCACTACGGCCGTCATGGCTCGCGCTATATCCTTCACGACACGCAATATACCTACGTGGCACAGGTGTTGGAAAAGGCGTTCAACGACGGTCTGCTCACTCCGAAGGGACTCGAACTGCACCAGCGTTACATGTCCATTTTCCCTCAGCTCGAGGGCAAGGCCGGCAAGATAACCCCGCTCGGCGAGAAGCAGCACCGCGACATCGCTGACCGCATGTACACGAACTTCCAGCCCCTGTTCGACGGCCATCGCACAATCGCCCTCTCGACCAACCTGCAGCGCACCAAAAAGAGTATGCAGGCGTTCGAGTCAATGCTTTTGGAACATAATCCGAAGCTGGAAATCAGCGCCAAGGTTTCCGTAAAGGATATGTATTATCTTAATCCTCAGTCGAATAAGAATCCTAACGTAACTGAGGCCGATCTTCAATGGAAAGACAACAAGTCGCCTATGAGAAAGGAGTTCGAAGAATATCTGCAACAATACGTGGACTGGAAAGGCTTCGGCAGCAGGATATTCACAGACTTGGACAAGGCCAGCGAACTCTGCGACATAGAGAAATTCGAATTGGACCTCTATTTCATCTGTATCCACATGCCGGGAGTACCGGTCGAAAGCAAGGGATTCTTCGATTTCTTCACTGCTGACGAGTTGGAGAATTTGGCGGCATTCGGAGACAATTACGTCATGTATGTCCGCTTCGGACACCATCCTAAATCCAACGGAAGAGGATACTCCTTGTCTGAAAGCCTGCTGAACGACTTCATCACAAAGGCCGATTCGGACATGATGGCCGGCGAGCCGCGAGTAAGACTCCGATTCGGACACGACGGATGCATCGTAGCACTCTTCTCCCTGATGGGTTTAGACGGCTGGAATGGTGTAGAGAGCGACCCTACCCGCTTCAGAAATGTCTGGGACGTCTCCAAAATTAAAATGGCGTCCAACATCCAGTTTATTTTTTATGTCAATGATGAGGGTACGACTCTGGTGCACATGCTGTTTAACGAAGCCGACACCAAACTGCCTTTCAAGTCATACAAAGGAACTAAATATTACTATCGTTGGGATGATTTCAAGAACTACTACCAGCCACGTATAGAAGAGGCCAGAGAACTGCTGGCCCGCACTTGCGAACTTTAAACACCAACTACTTATACATGAAAAGGACATTGACAATAACAGCCTTGCTGCTTGCAGCTATAGGTTGTAGACCCGTACCGGACGCGACCCTGGAAGGACGGGTGACGCTCGACGGGAGGCCGGTGGCCGGGGTGCTGGTCAGCGACGGGACGCAAATCGTGGAGACCAACAAGAACGGTAAGTACTTCATGATCAGCGACAAAGCCGACAGCGTGGTATTTATCACGACACCGTCCGGCAGCGTAGCAGTGTCTGAAGATGGACTCCGTCCCGGATTCTGGGCGGCACTTACCGAAGCTCCTGACAAGGTGGAGAGACATGACTTCAAATTGGTCAGCGAGAATCAGGAGCGCTATAACGTCCTGTTTTTTCCGGACATTCACTTGAGCAACGACCCGCGCAGAAATGATATCAGGAGGTTCCAGGAAAAAGTTGCGCCTTATATCAGGGAAAAGGCATCCGACATGGAAGGGCCAGTTTATCTGATGAATTTGGGAGACCTGACACATGAACTATATTGGTACGAGTTCGACTTTAACGAGTCAGATGCTTATAACATGCTGGCGGAGCTGGAGTTACCTCTGAAGATGTATTCAGTGACTGGTAATCATGACCACGACGGAGCGATTGTCGGAGAGGATGTGGATTTCCGCTCCGCCTGGATATACCGAAAAGTTTGGGGACCGGACCGCTATTCGGTCAATATCGGAAACGACCATTGGGTTTTTCTGGACAATATAATTTATGTCAATGAAGAGGGAAAAGGAAAAAAGGCACCTGGAATCAGAGGAGACCGTTCCTATCTGGAGTCATTCACTCCCAAGCAGTTGGCGTGGCTTGAGAAGGACCTTTCATACGTTCCGGACTCATGCAATGTCTACATCTGCACGCATTGTCCTTTCTTCCATGGTTCGAACATCAGCGAAGGCAGGGCAGCTTTGTCTGAAGAGCAGATAGCGTTCATCGACAGCCTCTGTACACGTTTTGAGCATAAAGTACTGAATTTCGCCGGACATATTCACAAGTTCGACTTCTTCAGCAAGAAGGAATACCCGTCATTTTTCCAATATGGACTGCCTTGTGCATCCGGGGTGATGTGGGAAACGCCTGAGGAGTACAGTCTTTATTGCAGCGACGGTTCCGAAGCAGGATTAATGAACGGAACTTGTGTGGCAGGGATTCCGATGGAACTCAGTTTCGAGACATATGATCATGGCAAGCGAAACTATAGTATCTATGACATGAACAGTGTGGGCAAGGCGTACAAGAATTCTGCCGAGGTAAAGATTCAGCGGAAAAAGGCTCCTGAACGCGCAGATTATTCAAACAGGAAGTTCCGCAACAGCATCTTCGTAAACTGGTGGACTTGGTACCCGGGATGCACCATCGAGATGTTCGAGAATGGTAAAGCGTTGCAGGTCAATGCTGCCCGTCATGAGGATCCTGTAAATAACTTCACATATGATTTACCTCAGCTCGCGCATCCTGTGAAGCATCACGCTGTCAGGAATAATGTATCTTGCATTCATATGTTCGAGGCGAAGGCGTCCAAGACAGACTCTCCTGTGGAGGTTATTTTCAAAAATGAAAAAGGAGAGGAACTTTACCGCGAAACTATCGCCCGTCCTCTCCCGTTTATATTCTAGTATGTAAGATTACTTGTCTCTGAACCATACGCCTTCTTTGCGAAGGGCATTCTGAAGCTCCGTGACATCCAAGTCGCGGAGTTCTTTGTTATCCTTTACCGCGAGGGCAGCAGCTTTTCCGGCGGCTTCACCCAAACACATTGCAGGGCCCATCACTCTGACGGAAGCCAATGCGAGGTGTGTGGCGGAGATGTCTCTTCCGGCAGCAATCACGCCGTCGATTTTCTTAGGAATGAGGCAGCGGTAAGGCACGTCGTAGCAGTCAGGGCACCACCAGAGTGAGCAGTCCCCTCCTACAGGATGGTGCAGGTCTACAGGGTAACTTGCCACGGCTATCACGTCGTCGAAGTGTGCACAGTCGAAGATATCCTGCTCCGTAAGAGTGTATTCACCTACGAGTCTGCGGGTTTCGCGGATTCCCATAAATGGGGCGACTCTGTCGACATAAGCGTTCTCGAATCCAGGGATATAGGCTTTGAGGTAGCGCACGACTTCTTCGTTCTGGAGCATGCACTCGTGCTCACCACGCGTATACTGCTGAGGATCAGTAGCATCAATTCCGTTCACACGGCTCATGTTTACCCACCATTCATCTTCTGCCATACCGGTCATGAAGATGGTTCTTTCGACCGGCAGATGGTATCCTGCCTCGCGGGCCTGGCGAATCTGGTTTCTGAATCCCACGAACGTGCAGTTGTCCATCGGACGGAAGAATTCGTTAGGAATGTAGTCAATGTCGTAGATTTCAGGATGGTCGGCTACAGCATCGCGAAGTTTCCTACTGTCAACTCCTCTCATAGAGAACATGAGCGTCGGAGGCTGAGGAATACCCTGGTCGTTTCCGTATTTCATTTCGGCTCCGGCGCGGTAAAGGATGTCGCCGTCACCAGTACAGTCGACGATGCTCTTGGCGTAGATCACTTCCCTGCCCTTCTTGGAGTCGATGATTACTCCCTTACATTTATTGCCTTCCATAATCACATCAGTAGCAAATACATAAAGGAGCACCTCAACATTGTTTTCATCCATGATTTCCCAAGCGAGTCGTTTGGTTCCTTCCGGATCCACCATGGTCAAGCTGACATGCAGCGGGCATGCTCTATGGTGTGTAGCCTGTCCCCTTTCGCGGAGTCTTTCCACAAAACGGAGCGGCAGGCCTTTGATGATTTCATTGCCTTTGCGTCCCAGGAAACCGAGGAGTGGCAGACCGATGGTCATGTTTCCGCCCAAGTAGCCTCTGCTGTCGATCAGCATGACTTTGGTTCCCTTTACGAGTGCAGCTGCTTGAGCAGCCATAATTCCGGCAGGACCTGCGCCTACCACGAGGACATCCACCTCATCACGTACCGGTAGTTCACGTGCCGGCTCCAAATAAGTTTTCATCTTATTATTGATAGTTAGTTTTATCCAACAAATTTACGTATAATAAACGATTTGTGCAATGATGAGTTTGCGCAACAGCGCTCTTGTGACGTGGATGCGTCAGGAGCTCGGACTCGCCCGCTCAGGTGCTGCGCAATTCGCGGCCTGAGTTCCGACTCCTGGCGCCTG
>ERZ780141.177-NODE-177-length-51977-cov-4.056893_pt1 | contig 51977 bp, 51 predicted proteins | sample MGYA00433080_ERZ780141 | MGnify/ENA primary metagenome ERZ780141 (study PRJEB29588, sample SAMEA2154047) | human gut metagenome | biome: human gut; feature: human-associated habitat; material: faeces | place: Denmark | collected 2008/2010 ... | reverse complement strand
AGCAGTGATACCAAAGAAAATAAAGAAAGGGATTTAATATAATGAAAAAATTAGGTGTTGAATGTGGAAAAAATAAAAAAGGAATTACATTGGTTGCCTTAATAGTGACAATAGTAGTTCTATTAATATTGGCAGGAGTGAGTTTGAATCTATTAGTTGGGAACAATGGAATAATAACTCGTGCAAAACAGGCTAAAATAAGCAATGATTTAAGTTCATATAAAGAGCAGTTAGCAATGTTTATAGCAGAAAAGAAAGTAGAAAATCCAGAGTTTTATGAATCAAGCTTAACAGCAGGAAAAAATAATTTGTATTACAATACGAAAACATCAGAAGATGAAAAAACAATAAAAGACATAATCAATGATGTAAAAGATGAGTATTTGGACGGCTTAGAAGTAGTGAAAGGGAAATTAACGATAAATACTCAAGATAAAAACATCATAAAGGTAGCTCAGGCAGTGGGAGTAGAGCCAAATCCATATGATATAAGAAATGGAGTATTACAATCATCAGATGGTAATTTATTATTAATGGATGAGAATGGAACATTAAGGATTCCGGATAGTGTAACAGAAATAGGAGAAGGAGCATTTTCTGGAGTAGAAGGACTAAAAACAATAATAATACCGGGAACAGTAAAAACAATAGCTACTAGTGCTTTTTCATTTAATACAACACTTGAAACAGTAATACTAGAAGAAGGAGTAGAGAATATAGGCAATCAAGCCTTTAATGGATGTAGTAATATAAAAAATGTGAACTTGCCAAAATCATTAAAAAGAATTGGAAGTTTAGCTTTCTATCAATGCAGTAAATTAGAAACAGTAACGATACCAGGAAATGTACAAGATATAGGAGACTATGCATTTTCAGTATGTAGCACATTAGATAATGTTGTGTTGGAAAATGGGAATAAATTAATAAGATATGAATGCTTTTCATATTGCTCAAATTTAACTAATATAACAATTCCAAGCACAGTAACAAGCATTGAACCATCTGCTTTTAGATTTTGTACGAAGTTAAACAAAATTATATTAGAAAATAATAAAAATTATACATTTGCTGATGGAATATTAAAAACGTCGGATGGTAAGCAAATTGTATTTATGACTAATGAATTACTAGCAGGCACAAGTATATTAGATATTCCAGAGGGGGTAACAAATTTTGGTGTGGATGTTGCTGCGTATAAAAATATAAAACAAATAAAAATACCATCTACATTGGAAAGTATATGTGAGGCAAACTATTTTCCAACTACTATAAGCAATGTAATAGTAGATTCAAAAAATGCCAAATATGTGGCAGAGAATGGCATATTATATACGAAAGTAGGTAAAGAAGTAGTAATGTGCTATTCAAAAGAAAAGGATATAAATATTCAAGAAGGAATATTAAGATTAAATTCATACTCTTTCATTCAATCTGAAAATGCAGAAAACATTGTTCTACCAGATAGCTTAGAAACAGTTGGAAGTTGTGTTTTTTCATCACTTAATAAGTGCAGAAAAATAGTGATAGGAAAAAATGCATCAGAAATTAGCCCGATATTTAAAGTTGGAAATTATGTAGGAACACTAGAAATAAATAGTGAAAATCCATATTATACAGTGGAAAATAATATATTGTATTCAAAAGATAAAAAGAGATTAGTATGTGCTTTAAATGAAATAGAAGGAACATTTACTGTACCAGAAGGCGTAGAAACAATACGGATATTATGCTTTTGACGTTCAAAATTCGATGAGTGAAGTTATAATAAATGAAGGTGTGAAAACAATAGAAGCTACAGCTTTTTCACAGTGTGCAAATTTGCAAAGAATAGAGATACCAAGTACAGTTACAAGCATTGGTACAAATACATTTGAAAGGTGCATTAATTTATCAAACATAGTTATAAATAATAAAGAAGACTCGATAGGTGGTGCACCATGGGGAGCACCAAAAGGAATGAGAGCAATAACTTGGAAAAAATAACGATATTACGAAAAAAGTACGTAAACGGAAAAAAATCGTAATGAAATATTGAATAAATTATGAAAATTTGATATAATTATTACGAAAAAGTTCCGTAAACGGAAAAAATTCGTAATGGAGATTTAAATATGGAAATAAAAAGAGATTTTTATTTAAATGAATTAATAGATAGGATGGATAATGGACTTATTAAGATAGTTACAGGAATAAGAAGATGTGGAAAGTCTTATTTGCTTGATCCAATATTTAAAAATTACCTTTTGGAGCAAGGAATAGAAGCTAATCATATCATAAAATTAAGTTTAGATGAAAGAGCAAATAGCAAATACTTAGATCCAGATGTACTCGATCAATATGTAAGAAGCTTAATTGTTGATGATAAAAAATATTATTTGTTACTAGATGAAATTCAAGAGGTTAAAGAGTTTGAGTCAGTCTTAATTGGATTTATGCATATAACCAATGTAGAAATCTATGTAACTGGAAGTAATTCAAAGTTTTTATCATCAGATATTGTTACAGAATTCAGAGGCAGAGGTGATGAAATAAGGGTTTATCCTCTATCTTTTGATGAATTTTTTTCAGTATTTGATGGAAGCGAAGAAAAGGCTTTAAATGAATATTATACCTATGGAGGATTGCCATTAACTTTATTAGCTAAAACAGATAATGCAAAAATAAATTATCTAAAAACGCAGAAAGAAAACGTTTATATCAATGACATTATTGAAAAAAATAATGTGCAAAACAAAGAAAAATTTGAAATGCTTGTACAAATAATTGCATCAGATATAGGCTGCTTAACAAATCCATTAAAATTATCAAATGTGTTTAAAGAAAGAGATACAAGCTCAAGCATGACTGATAAAACAATATACAATTATTTGGGATACTTACAAGATGCATTTATGATAGAAAAAGCAAGACGTTTTGATGTGAGAGGGAAGAAATTTATAGAAACTCCACAAAAGTATTATTTTACAGATATGGGAATTAGAAATTCGTTTTTAGATTTTAGACAAAGTGAGGAAATATCTCATACGATGGAAAATGTAATATATTTAGAATTGCGAAAACGTGGATATAATGTTGATGTCGGTTCTGTTGAAATAAGAGAAGGAGATAGCAAAAAACAGCTTGAAATTGATTTTGTGGCCAATAAGGGAAATAACAAGATTTATATTCAATCTGCATTAGAGATGAAAACGGCTGAAAAAGTTGAACAAGAACAAAAATCATTATTAAATGTAAACGATTTCTTTAAAAAAATAATAATTGTAGGAGATAATGTTAAAAAATCTCGCTATGAAAATGGAATAATAATAATGAGTATATATGATTTTCTATTAGATAAAAATAGTTTGGAATATTAATGAACTAGAACCTTAAGGAATTCCTTAAGGTCCTCTTTTTTGACAATAAAAATCCTTGACAAATTAATAGCATATTGATAATATAAAATAGCAGATAACTAGGAGGATATGTGATGAGCTTTTTTGAAATTTTTTATCCTAAAAAGCATATAAATAATGTATTAGATATAGAGTACAATTTCTTACAGGAGAACGGAATTGAAGCATTATTATTGGATATAGATAATACATTAATTGATTATGATAATAATCTACTAGAAGGGTTAGAAAATTGGGTAGAAAATTTGAAAAAGAAGGACATAAAATTTTGCATATTATCAAATACTAATAAAAAGCAGAAAGCGGAGAATTTATCAAAAAAATTTGATATTCCATATGTATTTTTGGCAACAAAACCATTTAAAAGAGGTTTTTATAAGGCAAAAGAGATTTTAAATATACAAGATAATGCGAAAATTGCAGTTGTGGGTGACCAAATAATGACAGATGTATTGGGCGCAAATAGATGCAAAATGTATTCAATATTAGTTACTCCGATAAAGAATAAAGATATATTTGTTACAAAGATAAATAGAGTTATAGAAAAGAAAATATTGAAAAAATACTATAAAGACAAGATGAAAGATAAGAGGGATACGAATGTACATAAATGATATAAATATTTTATATTTTTTAGGAATAGGAATTTTAGGATTATTAGTAGGGCAGTTTGTAGATTGGTGCAATATTAGATTGTTAGAGCACAAGAAAGTATTTAGTAAAGAATTTTTTTCAGTATATCTGAAGCAATTTAAGCCTAAATATAGTTATATGTGTGTAATGGCTATTATATATGCAGGTATAATGTATACAAGCGCATTTTCACTAAAAGCATTGGCATATTACATATTGGCACCAATGCTAATGAGTGCTTTGATAATAGATTATAAAGAACAAATAATTCCTAATAGGCTAAATTTAACAATATTTGAAATGGGATTAGCATACACGTTTTTGGAAGGAATAGTAAATATAAATGTTGCAATAAATATGCTTTTAGGAATGATTGTTGGAGCTGGAATATTTTTGCTTATAACTTTTATAGGAGGTCTTATTGCAGGTAAAGAAGCGATGGGTTTCGGAGATGTAAAGCTTATGGGAGCTTTAGGATTATTTTTTGGATGGCAAACAATAATTATTATTTCACTTTTTGCATTCTTGATGGGAGCAATAATTGGAGTTTTATTGATTGTAAGCAAGAAAAAATCAACACAGGATTATATTCCATTTGGACCATTCATAGTAATAGCAGCTATAATAGCAATGTTTGTACCATTTAATATTTTATTATTAGCATCATTAAAAATATTCACATTAGGAACATATACAGGAGCATAAAATGAAAAGAGGGTGTAATCTTTATGAATAGTAATTTACGTTGGCTAAGAGACAAAATAAAAATGCAAAATCTTCAAGGTATAATAATATCAAACCCAATAAATGTAAAATATTTGGTAGGGATAGAAGCCGAGGGAACTCTGCTGATTACTCCAAAAGAAAATATTTATATAACAGATGGAAGATATATAGAAAGTGTCAACAAAACACTAACTTTAGATGATGAGATAATTGTGTATGATATGAAAAATCTTACTAAAGACGATTACGAGAATTTTTTCTTATTTTGTGAAAACGTTGGATTTGAAGAGGAGTATGTAACGTATGCTAGATATAAAGAATTCATGCATAAATATAAGATTAATAGCCTAAATGAAACTGAGGGTATAATAGAAAAGCAGAGAATGATTAAGGATTCTGAGGAGATAGAGTTAATAAGAAAAGCATGTGAAATAACAGATAATTGCTTTGAATATTTGAAAAGCTATATCAAAGTAGGAATCACAGAAAAGCAAATAGCAAAGGAAATAGAAAACTTTTTTATAAGTAATGGAGCAGAAGGTGTTTCGTTTGAAACAATAGTAGCATCTGGGGCAAATTCTTCAAAACCTCATGCAGTTCCAACAGATAAAGCGATAGAACCAGGGGATCCGATTACAATAGACATGGGTTGCATATATAAAGGTTATTGTTCAGATATGACAAGAACAATATTTGCACAATATGTTCCAGAAGAAATAAAACCTGTTTATGAGCTAGTATTAAAGAATCAGAAACAAGTAATAAATGAGATAAGAGAAGGAGTTAATTTAAAAATAGTTAGCAGAATGGTAGAAAATGACTTCAAATTGCATGGATATGATTGCATACATGCATTAGGGCACGGTGTTGGTATGGAAATACATGAATTACCATTTATTAGTTCTAAAGTAGATTTTATGGTTAAACCAAATATGGTGATAACAGATGAACCAGGAATATATGTGCCAGGAAAGTTTGGAGTAAGAATAGAAGACACTTTAGTTGCTTATAAAGCAATGAGCGAAGCACTAACAAAATCAGAGAAAGATTATGTAATAGTTGACAAAAAGAGTTAAAAGACTTGATTTTTGGCTTGAAATGTAGTATTATAGTATAGTCGTACATAATTTATGAAAATTATTAATAAAATAAATAATAAAAATTTTGAAAGGGGTAATAATAATGGCAGGAGTATATATGGCAGGAGATTTTAGAAATGGAACAACATTTGAAATGGACGGAAACGTTTTTAGAGTAGTAGAATTTCAACATGTTAAACCAGGAAAGGGTTCAGCATTTGTTAGAACAAAATTAAAGAATGTAATAACAGGAGCTGTAATAGAAAAAACATTCAACCCATCAGAAAAATATCCAGAAGCAGAAATAGAGAAGAAGGATATGCAATACCTATATAACGATGAGAATTTATATTACTTTATGGATAACGAAACTTACGAGCAAATGCCACTTAATAAAGAGCAAATTGGGGATGCATTAAAGTTCATAAAAGAAAACATGAATGTAAAAATGTTATCATATAAGGGAAAAGTATTTGCAGTTGAACCTCCAATGTTCGTAGAGCTAGAAGTTACATATACAGAACCAGGATTTGCAGGAAACACAACTACAACATCTGGAAAACCAGCAACATTAGAGAATGGATATGAAATATCAGTTCCAATGTTTGTAAATATCGGTGATGTAATAAAAATAGATACTAGAACTGGTGAATACATGGAAAGAGTTTAATTTAGAAAGGATTTTTATATGTCAGGCTTAAATGATAAATATAATCAAATATTATTAGATATAGAAGAACATATTTCTAATGAAGATGAGAAAAAATATGTTGTAGAGAAAGTAGAAAAACTGTCATCTTTATATATGGATTTGGTAGATAGAATTACTAGAATGGATGATGAGAGAATAGAAAAATTAGAAGAGAAACAAGAAAAAATCATTAATGTGTTATCAAAATTGCAAGAATCAGTAAACTTGATAAAGAGCGATATATATGAAGATGACAATTATGATTTTGAAATAGTTTGTCCATACTGTAATCATGAATTTGTAGCAGATATAGAATCTGAATTAAAAGAAGAAATCGAATGCCCAGAATGCCATAATATAATTGAGCTAGATTGGGACGGAGAAGAAGAAAATTCATGTAGTGCTTGCCATGGTGGTCATTGCTCATCTTGCGGAATAGTACATGAGCATGAAGAAGATGAAGATAATGACGAAGATATTGATAATATAGATGATAACGAAGATGATATGTAAATATTAAAAATTAAAATATTCCAAAGGATTGACGGCGATGCCGTCTTTTTTTATTGTAAGATGCAAGTGGCAACCAGTTGTTGCTCCATTAGTAGGATTACCATAAGAATCTTTATAAGGATTATTTATTATACCATAAACATTTTTGGGACCTACATAGGAAATTATATCACCACCATTTACTATATCATTTCTAGAAACAATAAATTCGGGATATACATGGCAATATGATACAGCAATGTCTAAACTATCATTTTTTACAACAATCGTATATCCACCGCCAGCACCCCAACTTGCAAAAGTTACTGTTCCAGAACATACTGCTAAGATGGGAGTGCCTGCTGGCGCGGGAATATCAATTCCGCTATGATATGATGAAGCACCAGAAGTGGGGGAAGACCTGTTACCAAAATACGAACTTATATAAGTATAGTCTACAAGAGGCCAGATAAATTCACCATTGTATCCTGATGAAGTGGAAGCAACAATAGGAATAAAACAAGAAATTAGCACTGAAAAAAAGATTATAATTATCAAAAAGAACTTAAAAAAACTACTAGTCATAAAATCTCCTTTATTAACTAGTAGTTTGAATAGTTTGATTATTTGTTTTTCTTAGTGAATACGAACAATTTACTAAAAATATAATTTCCAACAATAACAACTGCTTGAGCAAATAGTGTCCAGAAAATTACCCATAATCTGCTGTTTAATTTTAGAACTGTTACGAATATAAACATTATTAGCATTTCTAAAACTAAAGTAAATAATCTTGCTCCAACGAATGAAATGAATTCTTTGAATACTTTTTTAGATTCGCTTTTAAATACAACTGTACGATTTGTTACATATGCAAACAAACATGCTACAATCCATGAAATTATAATTGCTATTTGCAATTGTGTACCGTTAGAAGCATCTAATACTGTGAAAAGCAATGCGTATTTAACACCTAAATTTACCGCAGTAGCTAAAACACCAAATATTAAATATAATATCACTTCTTTATTACAAAATTTTTTAAATAATTCTTTTAACTTGTCCATATAAATACTCCATATAAAAATTAAAACCCGAAATAGATTTATTCGAGTTTGTAGTGGCAGGGGTAGTAGGATTCGAACCCACACAGGCGGTTTTGGAGACCGATGTGCTACCATTGACACTATACCCCTATCTAATGACTTTTATATAATAGCATACTTTTTTTGAATATGCAATACAAAAATAAAAAATATTGCACTTATGAAATTAAAGTAGTATAATAGAAGAGTATATGGGGATGTATTTGGTTTTCGACAATATCCCAGAAGCATATAAAGCGAGTAGTGGATGGCTGCTTCGGCCACTATAAAAAAGCAGAATAAAAATAAACGCTGATAATACAGAATTAGCTTACGCTGCCTAAGATAGGCGGCCCGTCTTCTCTTTAGAGGCCTACGGCTTTAGAAAAGGCGTCGAATTAGTAGGAAACAAAACTATTTTTGCTATGGAAATAGTGGGTATTCAATAGCTACTTTAAATTTGCATTTGTTTGTTAATACAAATTTAGAGGAATAATAATAACAAACTGCACTCGGAGAAATATATGTGGAAAGAATATTGGACAGGGGTTCGACTCCCCTCATCTCCACCAATTTCTTTTGCAGCATTCTATAAATTTTATTCCTTATCCATAATTGAATTTACATAGACGGGTAATTGAATCGAAAAAACTCTCTACTTTTGAAAAGAAGTAGAGAGTTTTTATATTATAAATAAAAAACATGGTACAAGACCAAAAAGGCTCTGTTTATTTTTCTTTATTTATCCTTAAGTTATATACTTAAAGATAAATTCAATACAAAAATTATAACAATAAAGTATTAATATTTCAATAGTTTTAATAAAAATGTTATAAGTTTTTTTGAAACGAAAAAAATAAAATATTTTAAATTTAACAAACCTTGCAATACTACAGATACAAGATATACACAACTTTTATTGAAGAAAAATTACTTCGTTAAGTATATAACTTAAGGAAGCAGTTCGTTAAAGATAAAAGGTGGAATTTGCCAAGAAAAAACAAGAGAAAGAAGGATAAAAATGAAAAATAGAAAAGGTATTACATTAGTTGCTTTGGTAATTACAATAGTTGTTATACTAATTTTAGCGGGAGTGAGCTTGAATTTGATTTTTGGAGAAAATGGAATATTAAGAAAGAGTGAGTACACTGCTAATAAGTATAGCAAGCAGAGTGAAAATGAGCGAACAGAATTAAATGATATAAATTTATGGATTGATGAGAGCACTGAGAAGCCAATAAAAGTAAATGTGAATGAAAAGGCAAAAATCAATGGAACCATAAATGGTGAAAAAGCAAGCAATAATAATCCTGTAATACCAAAAGGTTATACACCAATAGATGCTGGAAATGCAATTTGGGGAGATGGTATAAGCAGCCCAGCTCAAAATTCGGTGGATAATGGTCTAGTAATAAAAGATGATGATGGCAATGAATGGGTGTGGGTACCTGTAGATGAAGAAACAATAAAGAAAATGTATGTTGTTTCTGATAAAGAAAACGGAGAAAAACTAGCAGGTGAAACAGAAATTACAACCAAATTTTATTCTAATACTACAACTATAGGTAAAGAAGGAGACACAGTTAAGATTGATAGAGTAAAGCCAAATGAGTCAGAATACAGAGAACCAGACTTGGTAACAAAATATGATTTAGAAGAAGAATATTATAAAAATATATTGGATTTTAAAAGCCCAAAAGATATGGCAGAAGCATTTACAAAAGAATATGAAAATATGCTCAAAAGCATAGCAAAATATGGAGGATTTTACATTGGAAGATATGAATTATCGAATGAAGGCGTGCAAAAGGGAAAAACAGTTTTGTTTAATACGAATTGGTATAATTTATATAAGGAATGTGCAACATTAAATGCAAGTGAAAAAGTTGAGACAAGAATGATATGGGGGGTTCAGTGGGATTTAACATGTGATTTTATATCTAAGAAAGGAGAAAAGAAAAGTATAACAGATTCACGCAGTTGGGGCAATTTTTTAGATAGTATAGATAATGCTGCAGTAATGGACGGAACAACTAAAAAATATGGAGAGGGGCAAACAACTGGATTTAGTGAATATTGGAAAGCAAATAATATATATGATTTTGCGGGGAATTATGTGGAATGGACTCAAGAAGCGGGAAGTAATAATGAATGTAGAAGCCTAATGGGAAGAGACTATAAAACAGAAGGTGCTTCATCATGTACTTCAAGAATAAGACATTATCCAAATGAAGATCATCATAATAGAATACGGCACAAGACCAACTTTGATAATACTGGACTAATTAAAAATTATATGATAGAATTTTGATAGATTTACAAACTCAACAAAGGAGGAGGAGTTTTTTGAAAATTACAGACATTAAAGAATTGGAAATGCTATCAAACAATATTAGAAAAGGAATAATAGAAGAAGTATATTCTGCACAATCAGGGCACCCAGGAGGAGCTTTATCAATAGCAGATATATTAACAGTGTTATATTTTAATCAAATGAATATAAATCCACAAGAACCAAAATCAAATTTAAGAGATAGATTGGTGCTATCAAAAGGGCATGCGTCTGCAGCCTTATATGCAGCATTAGCAGAAAGAGGTTTCTTAGATAAAGAAGAATTAAAAACTTTTAGAAAATTAGGGAGCAGATTACAAGGACATCCAGATATGGAAAAAGTACCTGGAATAGATATGTCTACAGGTTCATTGGGACAGGGATTATCAGTAGCTAATGGGATGGCAATCGCTTCTAAAATGGACAATCTAGGTTGCAGGGTATATTGCATATTAGGTGATGGAGAGATAGAAGAAGGACAAATATGGGAAGCAGCGATGACTTCAAATAAGTATAAACTGGATAATTTGTGTGTGATTCTAGATTATAATGGACTTCAAATAGATGGAACAATAGAAGAAGTGAAGGGGCTAGATTGCATAGAAAGCAAGTGGAAATCTTTTGGATTTAATACAATACTATGCGATGGACACAATATAGAAGAATTGATAAATACTTTTGAAACAGCAAAACAAACTAAAGATGTTCCAAGTATAATTATTGCAAAAACAATAAAAGGAAAAGGTGTATCTTTTATGGAAGGTAAAGCCGAATGGCATGGTAAAGCACCTAATGAGGAAGAATATAATAAAGCAATGAAAGAGCTTGGAAAGTAAGAGGTGAGTTTTATGGATATAAATAGAAAAATAGCAACTAGAGCAAGCTATGGCGAAGCATTAGCAGAACTAGGAAGCGAAAATGAAAATGTGGTGGTACTAGATGCAGATTTATCAGGAGCAACAAAAACATCAGTATTTGCTAAAAAGTTTCCAGATAGATTTTTTGATGTGGGAATTGCCGAACAAGATTTAATGGGAACTGCAACAGGGATGGCAACATTTGGAAAAATACCATATGTAAGTACATTTGCAGTATTTGCAGCAGGAAGAGCATATGACCAAGTAAGAAACACAATAGCCCATACAAATTCAAATGTAAAAATTTGTGCAACGCATGCAGGAATAACAGTAGGAGAAGATGGGGCTACGCACCAAATGTTAGAAGATATAGGAATGATGAAAGCTATTCCTAATATGACTGTTATTTGCCCATCAGATGATACACAAACCAAATGGATAATAAAAGAAATTTCTAAAATAGATGGCCCGGTGTATGTAAGATTATCAAGATTGGCTACACCAGTAATTTATGAAGAAGACAATCAATTTGAAATAGGCAAGGGTGTTCAAATTGGTAATGGAACAGATGCAACAATAATTGCTACAGGAGTAACAGTGGCAGAAGCCATAAAAGCACAAGAAATATTAAAAGGAAAAGGCATAGATGTAAGAGTAGTAGATATGCATACAATAAAACCAATAGATAAAGAACTTATTATAAAATGTGCGAAAGAAACGAAAAGAATAGTAACAATAGAGGACCATAGCACAATTGGAGGATTAGGAAGCTCTGTATGTGATGTGCTAGCAGAAAATTATCCAACAAAAGTGGAAAAAATGGGAATTAATGACAAATTTGGAGAATCAGGAAAAGCAGAAGAATTAATGAGATTCTATGGGATAGATGCACAAGCAATAGTTGAAAAATTTTAGTTTTAATTGTGAATTTTTTGTGAATTTTAAGAAAAGGAGAAAAATAAAGAAAAGTAGTATTTTAGGTAGTTTAATGCTCTAAAATACTATTTTTTTTAGAAAAATAGTATTGCAATTAATTGTGTTTATTGTTATGATATAGAAGAACTATTATAGAAAAATTGAAAGGAAAGAAACTCGTAATGATAGAATTTAGAAATGTTTCTAAAAAATATGATACTGGAACAGAAGCTGTGCATAATGCTAGTTTTAAGATAGAAAAAGGAGATTTTGCCTTTTTAGTAGGAAGCTCTGGTTCAGGAAAATCTACATTAATAAAATTAATATTAAAAGAAGAAGAGCCTACATCAGGCAATATTATAATAAATGGAAAAGATACTACATTTTTAAAACCAAAAAGAGTTCCATATTTACGTAGGAGTATGGGAGTTGTGTTTCAAGACTTTAGGCTTTTACCAGATAAAACAGTGTACGAAAATGTAGCTTTTGCAATGTATATAGTAAATGCTACACCAAAGCATATAAGAAGGCAAGTACCAATGGTATTATCAATGGTAGGGCTTACAGATAAAGCAAAAGTATACCCAAATGAATTGTCAGGAGGGGAACAGCAAAGAGTAGCTTTAGCAAGAGCCTTAGTAAATAATCCATCAATGCTAATTGCAGATGAGCCTACAGGTAACTTGGATCCAGAAACAGCATGGGATATAATGAAATTGCTAAATGAAATAAATTTAAGGGGCACAACATTAGTAGTAGCAACACATGCTAAGGACATTGTAGACAGAATGAATAAAAGAGTTATCCGTATAGAAAAAGGAAATATAATAAGTGATAAAAAAGGTGGGTATGATAGTGAAGCATAATGTTTTATGGTATTTATTAGGAGAAGGTTTTAGAAATGTATTTAATAATAAAAAATCATCAGGTGCATCACTAGCAATAATGTGTGCAACTATGCTGATTTTTGGGGTATTCTTTCTAATTGTAGAAAACATAAATAATATGGTAAATACATTGGAAGAAAAACAAGGAATGCAAGTGTTTATAAAAGAAGATGCAACAGATGCAGATATGGAAAAATTAGGAGAACAAATAAAAGCACTAGATGGAGTAAACACGGTTACCTTTGTATCAAAAGCAGAAGCTTTAGATAGTGTAAAGCAAAAATTAAAAGATAAACAAAAAATATTAATAGGCTGGGATGAAGAAAATCCATTTAGAGCATCTTATGTTGTAACATTAACAGATTTAAAGCTTAGTTCATCAATACAGGATGAAATTTCAAAATTCGATAATATTTACAGCATAGAAAGCAAAGATGAAACAATTAATGCATTAGTATCAATAGCAAATGGTGTTAGAATAGTTTCTGCAACAATACTAATTCTATTAATTTTGATATCAGTATTTATAATAGCAAATACAATTAAACTAACAGTACATGCAAGAAGAAAGGAAATATCTATAATGAAATATGTTGGTGCAACAGATGGATTTATAAGATGGCCTTTTATAATAGAAGGTATATTAATAGGAATGATGGCAGCACTAATATCTGTAGGATTACTAGCTATAGTGTACACGCTATTATCAAACTCAATGCAAAATTCAACAGTAATTCAAAGAATGGGAGTAAACTTATTATCATTTAATCAAATGATAAATCTACTGGCCATAGTGTATGTAATAATGGGAACTGGAATTGGAGCATTAGGAAGTAGCATTTCAATGAGAAAATATTTAAAAGTTTAAAAGGAGAAAAAACGTATGAAAACAAAATTATTAATCAAACTACTGTCAATACTTGTAGTTTTGAGCATAATTAGTTCAATTACATTAAATGTATTTGCGGCAACTGAACAGGATAAAACAAATCTACAAGATAAAATAAATCAAACCAAGAAAGATTTAAATAATATATCTGATAATAAGGAAGAAGCTCAAAGCGAATTAGATAAAATAAATGATCAAGTAAGCCAAGTACAAAATGATATATCAAAATTAAAGGCTCAGCTTTCAGAATTAAATTCACAAATAGCAGATAAAGAAGCAGAAATAGCTAAGGAAGAGGAAGAGATAAAAGCCAAGGACGAACTTTTGAAGCAAAGAATGGTTGCTTTATATGAAGCTGGAGATACTACTTTCTTAGATGTATTGCTTAATTCTGATAATCTATTAGATTTTATATCTGGTTATTCTGTAATTCAAACAATAGTTGAAACAGATACAAAATTAATAAATGAATTGGAAGCTCAAAAAGAACAATTAGAGAAAGATAAAGAAGAAATAGAATCAAATAAAAGCAAAGTAGAAGACCTAAAAAAAGAGCAAGAAATAAAAAATGCAACATTAATAAGCTTACAAGATAGCAAAAAATCAGAGGTAAATAAGTTATCAGAAGAAGAAAAGAAAAAGCAATCAGAATTAGAAGAATATAATGCTGCTATGGTAAAGGTAAATGAAGAATTAGAAAGAATCTGGAAAGAAAACCAGAATAAAACTGATGGAATAAATTTTGATGGAAGTTTTATATGGCCTTGCAATAATAAGCAAGTAACATCAAGAATGAAATATAGATGGGGAAGATGGCATAAAGGTATAGATATAGGTGCAAGATATGAAAATGTATATGCTGCAGCTTCAGGGTATGCTTATAATGATACAAATCCAGGTGGATATGGTATATATATAATGATAATACACGGCGGAGGATATGTAACATTATATGGACATTTGGATTCAAGCCATATATCTAATGGACAATATGTTTCACAAGGACAAGTTATAGCAACTTCAGGAAATTCTGGAGGAAGCACAGGAGCACATTTACATTTTGAAATAAGAAAAGCATCATCAAGAGCTGATTTCTTCGGAAATAACTGGTTAAACCCATTGGATTATTTACCTGGCGGATATACAATGTTAGACTAATACATATGAAGGGAGAACATTTATGAGAAAAAAGATATTATCATGTATATTGATGTGTTTGATAATAGTATCTTTCTCAATAAATGTTTTTTCTGTTGATGAGAATCAAGAAACAAACAGCACTGCAGAAAACAAAACATTGGAAGAACAACAAAAAGAATTGAATACAAAAATAGATGAATCAAACACAAAGCTGGAATATGTGCAAGGTGAGATGGGAGAAACATTAAAAAAAGTAGAGGAACTAAATGACTCTATTACAGATTACGAAGCACAATACTCAGATTTAGAAAATCAAATTACAACATTAGAAAATCAAATAAAAACTAACAGTGCACAAATACAAGAAATACAAGAAGAATATGATAGAAAAGAAAAAATATTAAAAAGAAGAACAGTAGCATTATATGAAGCAGGAGAAACAACTTACTTAGACTTTTTGTTAACATCAAAAAGCATAGTAGAATTTTTATCAAATTATTATATTATTAGTGAAATAATAGAATATGATAATAATTTATTAGAAGAATTAGATTACAAAAAAACTAAATTAGAAGAAGCAAAACAAAAACAGGAAGAACAAGAGAAAGAATTAAGAGTTGCTAAAAATAAAATAAATAGCACAAACATATTATTAAACAATACAAAGATTTTAAAAGAAAATTATATGCTAAAATTAACAGATGAAGAAAAGACTTTACAAGAGCAAATAGCACAATATAAGGAAGAGCAGGCGGACTTAGAAAGAAAAATTTTAGCTTCAATAAATTGGACAGGTACAATGTCTATAAAATTTACAGGTGGAGTGATGGTATGGCCTATTGCAATGGAAGGCACATACATAACATCTGGATATGGAAATAGGTTGCATCCAATACAGGGAGTGTATAAAAACCATGCTGGAATAGATATATCAGGAAGCAACGTGAATGGAGCGCCAGTAGTTGCAGCAGCAGATGGTGTAGTTACATATGCTGGTTGGATTGGCGGATATGGAAATTGCATAATAATAAACCACGGAAGCGGAATAGTTTCGCTATATGGTCATGGTTCGGAAACTGTTGCTACAGTTGGGCAAGTTGTAAAGCAAGGTGATATAATAATGAAAGTTGGCTCAACCGGAAATTCAACAGGTCCACATGTGCATTTTGAGATAAGAAAAAATGGAGAAGTGGTAGATCCAATCCCATATTTAAATGGTGAAATAACAAACATAGATGAAGAAAATACAAATAATGAAATTGCAAATAGTGAATGATTTTAATTTTGTTAAATATAATAAAAATAACTAAATACATGAAAGGATAAAATAAAATGAATGATAACAAAAAACAAAATATTTATAAAATTATAATGTTAGTAGCTTTAACTGCATTAATTACTTTTATAGTAACCACAATGACTTTATACAATAAATTTGAAAATCGCAATATGCTATCAAATACTGCTAATGTGCAAATTACAAACGAAAGAGGACTAACAGGTACATTAAAAGAATTTAAAAACATATTAGAAGAAAAATATGTAGGAGAAATAGATGAAAATGCTTTAATAGAAGGTGCATTGAAAGGTTATGTTGATGCTGTTGGGGATCCATATACTGAATATTTAACAAAAGAAGAAATGAATGAACTAATGGAAGATACCAGTGGAAAATATGTGGGGATAGGAGTTTATGTGGCAAACAATACAGCTGATAATACTATTTTAGTTGTAGGAATAATGAATGGATCTCCAGCATTAGAAGCAGGAATGGAACCTGGCGATATTATAGAAAAAATTGATGGAGTAGAATATAAAGGGGAAGAGCTTTCAAAAGCTACATCAGTATTAAAAGGTCAAGAGAACACAACAGTAAAAGTAACAGTTTTAAGAGATGGAGAAGAAAAAGAATTAACAGTTACAAGAAGAACTATAACAGTGGAACATGTTACTTCAAAAATGCTTGAAGATAATATAGGATATATCCAAATTGATGCATTCGAAGATGGAGTTGCAGATAAATTTGAAGAAAAATATAATGAACTAAATAAATCAGGCTTAAAAGGATTAATAATAGATTTAAGAAGCAATGGTGGTGGAGTTGTAGATGAAGCTACAGATATAGCAGATTTATTTACTGAAAAAAATAAGCCAGTTTTAATAATGAAAGATAAAAATGGAGAAGAAACTATAACGAAAGCTAAAAAAGAGCAAGTAATATCAAATATACCTGTGGTGATATTGACTAATGAAACTACTGCAAGCGCTTCAGAAATATTAGCAGGAGCATTAAGAGATAATTATAGTGCAAAATTAGTTGGAAAGACCACATATGGCAAAGGAGTAATACAAACGGTATATAAGCTAACTGATGGAAGTGGACTAAAAATAACAACAGAAGAATATTACACACCAAGCCACAATAAAATACACAAAGTTGGATTAGTGCCAGATGAGGAAGTTGAAGAAAATACAGAAAATGAAGATAATGATACACAACTAAATAAAGCAATAGAATTAATAAAAAACAAATAAAGTTTTAGAAAGAATAAGAAGAAAATCTTATTCTTTTTTTTGTGCCCATAAGGACGAAAAATGTCGGAAACTTCCCATAAATCGATTAAAGATATCAAGTTTCGCTATTGGAAAAATATGGAACTGAGAGTATACTATTTATAGTGAACAAATGGAGGGGGGATAAAATGTGGAGTGTACATATTTGCCAAAGGACAAAGTACTTACACTAAAGATTACGGAAGAGATTGATGAGCATACTACAGAAAAAATGAGGAGGAAAATAGATAATGAAATTACTAGATTTTTGCCTAGAAAAGTTATATTTAATTTTAGTAACGTTACTTTTATGGACAGTGCAGGAATAGGAATGCTACTTGGAAGGTATAAAGTGGTTAGAATGCTGGGAGGAACCATAGAAATAATTAATATAAACAGGCAAGTAAAGAAACTGTTTGAAATGAGTGGAATTTTAAAAATAATTCCAGTTACTGATAATTTAGAAGAAAATATAAGCTAGGAGGAAAAGATGGTAGGAATATATGATAATGAGATGAAATTGGAATTTGTAAGTAAATCATCAAACGAAGCATTTGCACGTATAACGGTTGCAGCATTTGCTTCACAATTGGATCCAACAATTGAAGAGCTTTCGGATATAAAAACAGCTGTTTCGGAAGCAGTAACAAATTGCATAATACACGGATATGAGAATACAACAGGAATAGTGAAGGTTGAATGCAAATTGAAAGATAATTGGATTGAAATAGAAGTATCGGACACTGGAAAAGGAATAGAGGATGTGGAATTAGCACGAAGACCACTATATACATCTAAAGCTAATTTGGAGAGGTCTGGTATGGGCTTTACTATTATGGAAAGCTTTATGGACGAAATTAGCGTGAAATCAATAGTAGGGCTAGGAACAAAAGTAGTAATGAAAAAGAAAATAAATAAAGAAGTAAATGAAAAGGAGAATGAAGAAGATAAAGAGGCGAAGGAAGAGATTATCAATATATTAAAATCAATATCAAATGAAGAAGGATAAGATAATCATGTTTGAAAGTAAATATGAAGACATAATAGCCGCTCAAAATGGTGATGAAAATAAAATGGCTAGCCTCGTAAGTAAAAATATGGGGCTAGTTTATAGCATTACTAAAAGGTTTCAAGGCAGAGGATTTGAGACGGAAGATTTAAACCAAATTGGTACTTTAGGATTAATAAAAGCAATAAAGCAATTCAATGCATCATACAATGTTCAATTATCTACATATTGTGTTCCGTATATTTTAGGAGAAGTAAAAAAATATGTTAGAGATGATGGCAAGATTAAGGTTAGCAGGAGTGTAAAGGATTTAAGTATAAAAATAAACATGGTGCGAAAGGAATATCTAAAGAAGCGGAAAAGAAATTACAATAGAGGAGCTTGCAAAAATTTTACATGTTACAAAAGAAGAAATAGCATTAGCAATAGATGCAACTGCAAGCAATGTGGTAACTTCTATAAATGAGCCAATATATGGTAGTGAAGGAGATGAAGTTTTTGTAGAAGATACCATACAATCAAATAAAAATGAAGAAGTGGATATAACCAATAAAATATGTATACAGCAATTAATGCAAACGTTGAACGGAAGAGAAAGAGAGATAATAACACTAAGATATTTTAAAGATAATACACAAACGCAAGTATCAAAAATGCTAGGAATAAGCCAAGTTCAAATATCTAGGATAGAAAAAAAGGTGCTTTTAGCAATGAGAAAAACTTTAGAAGAAAATAGAAAAATGCAGACTTTGTAATAAAGTAGAAAGAGAAAAAATGAGAAGATTATTTATGTATGTAATATTATTGATTTTAATGGTTTTTTTAGTTCCAATATTATTAACTAAAAAATTTGATAAAGTTAAAGAAGTGGTGGCAAATGAAGAAAAACAAGAAGAGGCGGAATATGTTTATAAAAGCTATGGAACTATTAAATTACTTCATAAAACTACTGGGCAAATTGAAGAGCTACCTATTGACGAATACTTATTAGGTGTGGTATCGGCAGAAATGCCAGCATCATATGAGCAGGAAGCTCTAAAAGCACAAGCAGTTGTAGCAAGAACATATACGGTGTATAAGATAAAGAATAATGCAAAGCATGATGGAGCCGATATATGCGATGATTCTACATGCTGCCAAGCATGGATTTCTAAAGAGGATAGACTAGCAAAGTGGGAAGAAAACTTAAGGCAGGAATATTGGAATAAAATTGAACAGGCTGTTTATGAAACAAAAGGAAAGGTAATAACTTATAATGGAGAAGTAATAGATGCATTTTTCCATTCAAATAGCGGAGGAAAAACAGAAAATGTTTCAACGGTTTGGGGTGGTGCGGATTTGCCATATTTACAAAGTGTTGAAACTGCAGGAGAAAGCGAATATAACCAATATGCATCAGAAGTAAGTTTTACAAAGCAGGAGTTTGAAAACAAAATGAAGCAAAACCATGCCGATTTTCAGATAAATTATGATGAACCGGAATGCATAAAAGTACTGGAATATACTCAAGGGAACAGAGTAAAAACAATTAAAATAGGCAATCTAAATTTATCAGGGGTAGAAGTAAGAACAATATTAGGTTTAAGGTCTGCAAATTTTGAAGTAGCTCTTAATCAAGATAATATAAATTTCTCTGTGAAAGGGTATGGGCATGGTGTTGGAATGAGCCAGACAGGTGCCAATACTTTAGCAAAAGAAGGAAAAATGTATGAAGAAATAATAAAGCATTTTTATAGTGGAGTCGAAATAAATGATATATAAAATTGTATAAATTTCTAAAAATGGGAAATACTTTTTATAGATAAAATATTAAGTATTTCAAGGAGGTTGGTTTAACTTATGGAAAGAAGACCAAGAAAAAATTCAGGTAATGGAATGAATTACAATTTATATATAACATTAGGAATAATAATACTTGCTGCTGTTGTATTTGTGGTAACATATACTTTGTATGGAAACAAATTAAACAAACATGCAGAGCTAAGAAATGTAGAAAAAATAGCGGGAACTCAGAATAAAATGCTAAATACAATAGAGAATACAGAATCGTCGCAAGTAAGCTCTAGTATAGGAAAGAGTGTAAATGAAGCAACTAATAGTGCTACTACCAATACAGAAAATACAGAGGTAGAAAAAAGAGCAGTTAATACTAGTAAAACTGAAGAAGCGGTAAAAAGTGAAACTAAAAAGGAAGAAAAAGATAATTCAGAGAGTAGTAATGTTGAGCAAGAGACAGTAAATCCAACATTTGCTAAACCAGTAGATGGTGATGCGGTAAAGAATTATGCTTCTGATAATTTATTATATTCTAATACTTTAGATGAATGGACAGTTCATTTAGGAATAGATTACGCTGCAGAGAAAACAAGTATAGTAAAAGCAGCTGCAGATGGCACTGTGAAGTCTATAAAGAATGATCCACGTTATGGTTTAACTGTAGTAATAGAGCATTCGAATGGATTTACTAGTATGTATGCAAATTTATTATCAACAGAATTTATTTCGGTTGGTGAAAAAGTAACTAAGGGGCAAACAATAGCAACTGTAGGAAATACTGCTACGTTTGAAATAGCAGATGAAACACATTTACATTTTGAAATTTTAAAAGATGGAGTAAATGTGGACCCTAATTTGTATATAAAATAAATATAGAGCTTTGTACTTTTTAGTAGAAAATATTTTAAAAAGGAAAATAATACTTGAAATAAATAAAACATATTGCTATACTATAACCAATAAAATAGTAAGCAATATGTTTTATTATTTCCTTAAGATATATACTTAATGGAGCTATATATCGAAAATTATATTACTAAAGTCCTTATACTTCAAGCAAAAAACGAAAAAATACTTTTTTCGTTTTTAACTTATCAATGACACGAGTTTTAGTAGCATTGCGTTTTCATTTATGCTTATTACAATAATGATTATAATTCCGCTATGCAATAAAAAAGCTAGAAGAGTGATAGAGGTTTTAGCAGGAATTTCTTCTGTAGGAAGCCTTATACTTGCTATGATGGTTGGTGGAATATGGCTTACCATTTGCATTTTGAGCGTATTTATGTTAATTGCAAGTATATCTTCTGGACATGGTGGAGGTTCATTCCGGAGGTGGAGGTTCCTCAGGTGGCAGAGGCTCTTCAAGAAGTTTTTAAAAAGTAAAAATAAATTGAAAAAACAGTTGAAAACAAAAAAATGTAATGGTAGAATGAATGTGGTGTATTTATATCTATAAAGTATATAGAAAATAAGTACAACAAAAGCAATAAGAATATAAGTATATATACAGAGTAGATATACATACATGAAAAGAAAAAGGTTGAATAAAAAACAATAAAACTAGGCACAATAAAATAAATTAAATGATTTTATAAAAATGATAAATGTGCTAAATAAAACATTGAATAAAAATTAAATAAGATTTTATTTCAATAAAACAGAAATACAAAGGAGGAGAGAAGGAAGATGAAAAAAGAAATAAAAAATAAACAAGAAAAAGGAATCACGCTTATTGCTTTGGTTGTAACGATAGTTGTTTTGCTAATACTTGCAGGAGTAAGTCTAAGTTTAGTTATCGGTAACGACGGAATAATGAAAAGAGCAAAAGAAGCAAAAAATCGATATGCAGAAGCACAAACAAATGATGAAAAGCAATTAAATGAATTGGCAAACGGGATAGATGAAATGGAGACAGGAATTAAAAAAGTAGATGGAGTGCCAATTCCAGAAGGCTATTACTATGTTGGAGGAACAAAAGCAAAAGGAATAGTAATTTCTGATAATATAGCAGATAAGGAATTAGACAAAGGAAAAGAAGACGTAAGAAGAGATTTAGCAGGAAATCAATGGATATGGGTTCCAGTAGAAACACCAAGTAGTTTATATACAACTGTAACTGATGGAGTAGCACTTACTGGAAGTACAGGAGTAAAAACTACAAAATATACTAATTCAGAGATAATCAGTGAAATAACAAGAGAATTGCCTGGAAGTACAGATTATAGAGAGCCAGATATAGTACCTGATTCAACTAATGCAGATAATGATGAAAGAGCAAAGACAGCAGGATTTAGTAGTTTAGCAAATATGGCAGAGACAATGGTAAGTGACTATGAAGAAATGATTGCAAGTTTAGAGAAATATAAAGGATTTTATATAGGAAGATATGAGCTAACTGCAGATGGAGAAAAAACTGGGGCAACTCAGACTGGTGTAAATTGGTATACATTATATAAAAATTGTACAACATTGGCGGTAGGATCAAAGGTAAAAACAAGAATGATATGGGGATTGCAATGGGATGCAACTTGTAATTGGTTAGACAGCTCTGGATTTAGTAAAACAGATTCAAGTACTTGGGGAAATTACGATGATAATACTGCAACAGGACATGGAAGTTTACAAAATACAGGATTTAGTGAAAGTTGGAAGGCAAATAATATATATGACTTTGCTGGAAACTGTTGGGAATTCACACAAGAAGCGAGCTTCACCGGCTGCAGAGCTTGCAGAGGAGGCCTCTATGGCAACCCTGGCTCTCTCGATCCGGCTTCTGGTCGTTACGGCAACTATCGTACCACCAGCAGCCTCAATGGTTCTCGCCCTACTTTATATTTGATACCATGAGATATAGAGGCGAAGAGTTCTAAAGAAGAACTCAAAACTTCTATGACAGAGGGAAAACAAAAAGAAGGATCTTGGATCTTGTCAAGATTAGTGGTTCTTGGTCTTGTCAAGTTTAGTGGTTCTTTGTCAAGTTAGTTGACATGCAAAATAATATCTGATAAAATATCCTTCGTATAAAATACGGAGGATAAAATATTGGAATTAAATGAATTAATAAATGAATTAAACCCCAAATTGATAGTGATGAAAAAAGAAATTATAGACGGAATAATGTATGGTAGATGTAGTTTTGATTTACTACTACTAAAAATCTTAGTAAAAATCAACTAACTTGATGAAGAACCATATAATACAATAACGAAACGTGGTAAAATATTTTGCCACGTTTTTTTGAAGAAAAAATCGTAAAAACCCTATACTTTTTTTTCTATTTGATATAAAATTATAACGAATTATAAACACAACAAGGGAGGAAATAAAAGTGGCAAAAAGAGGAAGAAAAAAGAAGAAAGAAACGAACCTAAATCTACTAGTTGCAGGATTAATAATGTCAAGTATTGTTTTAGGAGTATTGATTTATACAAATTCAGGAACTATAGGGGAATTTTTAAGTCCATTTTTAGGAGGGGTAATGGGGTATGTAAAATACATATTGCCGATTGGGGTTTTTACTATGGCAATATATATTGCATACCAGGAAGAAAATAATTGGGGAGCAAAAATAATACAATTTTCAATAATGCTATTGGCAATTGCGGTAATAATGAACGTATACCAAATTTCAAAGGGAAATATAGCATTTGAGGGCGAAGAATTTCAAAATATAGTAAAAGCTTCATATGACTTAGGAACTAAAAATATTGGTGGTGGAGCAATTGGAATGATTATTGCAATTCCATTAATAAATTTATTGGGCAATACAGCAACAATAATAGTATCAATAGGAATAATAATAGGACTAGCTGTTTCAATATTTGGAATAGACTTAGTTAATAATATATCAGCAATAATAGATGAATCATCACAAAGAAGGGCGAATAAAGCAAAGAATAAAAAAAATAAGGAACAAATAGAAACACCAGAAAAAGAAGAAAAGAAAGAAACACAAAAAGAAAAGAGACAAAGAGAGAAAGAAGAAAAAGAGCAAGCTGCATTAGATATAGAACAATTAAAAATAAATTTGAATGACAAGGAAGAAAAAAGTAGAGAAGGTGGTTTCTTAAAATTCGGAAAAGGAGCAAAGAAAGAAGAAAAACAATCACCAGAATTTATAGAGAATCCATTATTTAAGGAAGAACAACTACAAAAAGAAGAAAGAACAAAAGAAGTATTACAATTAGAGCATACTGTTACAGTAGAAGATGAAAATTATGAATTTCCACCTATAACGTTACTTAGCGAAGGCGATAAAAAAGGAATAAAAGGAAAAATAACTAAAATGATTGAAACAAATTTAAAAAAAGCAAGAAAGCATGGGCAGACCCAGCCTCTAAGTTACAAAAAACATTATATAGCTTTGGAGTTTCAGCAAAAGTAGAAAATGTTTCTGTAGGCCCAGCTATAACTAGATATGAATTAAAACCAGCAGAAGGTGTAAGAGTAAGTAAAATAGCCAACCTAGCAGATGATATAGCATTAAACTTAGCAGCAAAAACAATAAGAATAGAAGCACCAATACCAGGAAAGCAAGCTGTTGGAATAGAAGTACCAAACGAAGAGAGCGAAATGGTACATATTAGAGAAATACTAGAAACAGATGCATTTACAAATAGCAAATCAAAATTGGCATTTGCACTGGGAAAAGATGTATCTGGTGAAGCAGTTGTTGCAGATATAGCCAAAATGCCTCACGTAATGATAGCAGGTGCAACAGGTTCAGGAAAGAGTGTTTGTATAAATACTTTAATATCTAGCATTATTTATAAAGCAAAACCAAGTGAAGTAAAATTAGTAATGGTAGACCCTAAGATAGTAGAGTTATCAGTATATAATGGAATACCACATTTATTAATACCAGTAGTAACAGATCCTAAAAAAGCAGCAGGAGCATTGGCATGGGCTGTTCAAGAAATGGAAAATAGGTACACAATGTTTGCATCAAAGGGAGTGCGTGATCTAAAAGGATATAACGAAGCAGTGGAGCAAAAAGGCGAATTAGGCAAGCTTCCACATATAGTTATAATAATAGACGAGCTTGCAGATTTAATGATGGTGGCTAAAGGTGATGTAGAAGATGCAATTTGCAGATTGGCACAAAAGGCTAGAGCTGCCGGAATGCACTTAGTAATTGCAACACAAAGACCTTCTGTAGACGTTATTACGGGATTAATAAAAGCAAATATACCATCAAGAATAGCTTTTGCGGTTTCATCACAAGTAGATTCAAGAACTATATTAGACCAAGTTGGCGCTGAAAAATTATTGGGTAAAGGAGATATGCTATTCTTCCCAACAGGAGCACCAAAGCCAACCAGAATACAAGGTTCGTTTATATCTGATAAAGAAGTAGAAAAAATTGTAAACTTTGTTAAGGCAAATGGAGAAGCTTCATATAATGAGGACATAATAGAAAGTATAGAAAAGGCTAACAGCACGGATAAAGAAATCGAAGAAGGAAGTTTAGATGATGATGAAACTGATCCACTTTTAGCGGAGGCAATAGAGGTAGTAATAGAAACAGGCCAAGCTTCAACATCTTTTATACAAAGAAAATTTAAGGTAGGATATGCAAGAGCAGGTAGAATAATAGACCAAATGGAGGAAAGAGGAGTAATTTCTGGTTACCAAGGAAGTAAGCCACGTGAAGTTTTAATGAACAAAGAACGTTGGCAAGAGTTAAACAGTTAAACCAAAGGAGAAAATTTTATGGGACTATTCTCAAAAGTTAGTACATATAATGATAAACTAGAAAAAATATTAGAAAGCAAGAATTATGATAGTGAAACAAAAAATCTTTTACTAAATATGCTTTACAAAATAGAAATATCTTTTGCTGATTATCAGAAAGTAAAAGGGAAGGGATTTACAAAAGAAGAATTTATAGAAAAAATTATAGATATAATAGACAAAAAATGTGAAGATATAAAAACTGTTACTCCAAGAACAGAAAAAAGCAAAGCACTAGAAAGCGAAGGAGTAAACAGCATTGTGGATGAAAAGATGGGTACAATATTAGTATATGCAAATGAAAAAGATTTACTATATGCCATATGTGAGATGGATATAAAATATATTTTATATGCAAATAAGAATGCGTACTTTATAAAAAATGATGAATTGCAAAATGATGCTATCATGAAATTTGTTCTCACAGGCGCTGCAATGGATGTATCTGAAATAATAAGAGATTTTAATGGGTGGTCATGGAATGCTAATATAAAAGACATGGAAAATATAAATTATAATTTATTGTATCAAAATATAGCGATATTACAGCATTCACCTATAAAATCAGAATTTATGGAATATAATGAAATAATAGAAAAAGTATTTTGCTTAGAATGTGATAACGAAAAACTTTTTTCAAAAATAAAAAATCTTGCATTGGCAGTATTGGCAATGCAAGATGAAGATGTAAAGAAATCTTTAAAAGCAGTAGAAAAACAAAGAAAAAAACAGTTAGATATAATGAGCGATAATAAAGCATTCTTGGAGGATGTTACAAAAAATAAAAAAGAGCTTAATAGAAAAATAAAAGAAATAGATGAAATGCTAAATGATAAAGAGAGAATGAAGAAAGAGTATGATGAAAGAAACTCAAAATTAGCAAACAAAGATAAAATATTTAGCATCAGCCATCTTGCCAACATGCTTGAAGAAGAAAGAGAAGAATGCTTAAAAGAAATTCAAAAATACAATAAATTAATGGAACCACTAAATTATGTACAAGAAAAAGAATTAGTTGGCAAAAAATATGAAGAGATAAGGAATATATTAAATGCAACTGAAAAAGATGCATTTGAAAGAGAAATAATAGAAATACAAAAAGAATTTCTAAAGACATTTCTAAAAGATGTAGAAAATGCTGAAACAAACCAAGAAATATTAGAATTGATATATAAATTAAGATATTATTGCCTATTACCAATAAATGAAATACAAGCAATTAAAGATGTACCAGAATTAAAAGAAAGCATAAAAGAAGTTATTAATGCGCTTGTAGATAAAGGCATTGATAAGAAAGTATTAGAGAATATATCGGATAGCATTAGCTTATGTTATAATACGTTTAAATATATTTTTGAATGCAAAATTATAGACTTAGAAAAAGTGAATATAAAAATAGTGAAAAACAAGGAAGAAGATAAAATAGCGGATATATCAATAATTTTGTATGATAGTAAAGATGCAGAAGAGATTCATAGGGAAAAAGTAAATAATTTGCATCAATTAAATATTAAGCAAAATAAAAAAATAGCTATTATTTTAAAGTAGGAGGAAACCAATGAATATAACCTTTTTAGGTGCAACGAAAACCGTAACAGGTTCAAACTTTTTAGTGGAAGGAGCGGGAAAAAAATTCTTAGTAGATTGTGGTATGTTTCAAGGCAAAGCTGAGTTAGAAAATGAAGCTCCATTTTTATTTGATGTAAAAGATGTAGATTTTATGATATTAACACATGCCCATATAGACCATTCTGGAAGAATACCAAAATTATATAATGAAGGATATAGAAATCCAATATATGCTACGAAAGCAACTTGTGATTTGTGTGCAATAATGCTGCCAGACAGTGGACATATACAAGAAATGGAAAACCAATGGAAAAATAAGAAAAGAGCAAGAAAAGGGCAAAAACAGATACCACCATTATACACAGCAGAAGATGCAACAAAATGCTTGGAAGTATTTAAGCCAATTAAATATGACGAGATAATAGAGATAGACGAAAATATACATATAAGGTTTAATGATGCAGGTCATATGCTAGGCTCTGCAGTTGTTGAAGTGTGGGTAAAGGAAGATGGCAAAGAAACAAAAGTAGTATTTACAGGAGATTTAGGAAATAATGATATCCCGTTACTAAGCTCGCCTACAATGATAGATGATACAGATTATTTAGTAATGGAATCAACATATGGGGATAGGCTACATGTAGGAACTGAAAATAAAGCACAGGAGTTTTTAAATATAGTATCAGAAACGCTAGAGAATGGGGGAACTGTAGTAATTCCGTCATTTGCAGTAGGAAGAACACAAGAAATTTTATATGAATTAAATATGATAAAAGACGAGTTGATGAAAGACCCTAAATTTGCAAAAGAATATGAAGAATTGATGAAAGTACCAGTTTATGTTGATAGCCCACTAGCAATTTCGGCAACAGAAGTTTTTAAAGAAAATGCTGATTTATTTGATGATGAGACACAAGCAATAATAAAAAGCGGAGATAATCCATTGGAATTTCCGGGATTAAAATTCACAAGAACGGCAGATGAATCAAAAGCATTAAATGAGTCTGATATACCATCAATAATAATATCTGCCAGTGGTATGTGTGAAGTAGGAAGAATAAAACATCATTTGAAACATAATATATGGAATCCAAAGAGCACTATATTATTTGTAGGATACCAAGCACCAGGAACACTTGGCAGAACTATAGTAGATGGCGCAAAAAGAGTTAAAATATTCGGAGAAGAATTTAGTGTGAATGCACGAATAGAGTATATAGAAGGATATTCAGGTCATGCAGACCAACAATGGTTATTAAACTTTATTTATTCTTTTATAAAAAAACCAAAGCATATATTCTTGGTACATGGCGAGCCTAAAGGACAATTAGTTCTAAAAGGAAAAATACTGGATAGCACAAAGATTCCGGTAACAATACCGGGATATGGAGAAAAATATACACTAGATGATAATTTAACAATGGAAAAGAAATATGAAGAGAAGATAGATAAACAATATTTAAGACTTCAAGTCTTAGATAGATTAGAAACTTTACAAGAAGAAATTGAAGATATGAAGAATATTGTAAAAGATGATTTCTTAAGTAAAGAAGAAAATGATGATGAAATAGATAAGTTGAATAAAAGAATAAAAGAACTTGAAAATAAGATAGTAGAGATTATAGAGAATAAGTAGAAAAGGGGAAAACAAATGAATCAAAAATATTACAATGATGCGATAATAGGTAATAAAAATATAAGAGCAACATTTAGTAAAAAAGGTGAATTGCTAAGGTTATATTATCCAAGCGTGGATTTTAAGCAATTTATAGATTTTTATAGAGTGGGCGTAAAAATAAACGATTCAGGAATAATATATTTACATGAAGATATAAACAATAGATATAATCAATACTATACAGAAAACACAAACATTCTTAATACTGAAATAGAAAATACATATTTTAATTTGCAAATAAAACAAACAGATTTTGTTTCAATTAAAGAAAATGTATTGATTCGTAAATACATGGTAAAAAACAATAATAAGCTAGATTTAAATATAAGCTTATTAATAGATTCAAAATTACTTACGGATGAAAACAATATGGTATCAGGAAAAGTGCTTGATAATGGCTTAATGCAATATTCACATGATAACACATTAATTACATTATCAAACACTAAGATAAATGGACACAGAATAAATAATGTTCAAGAACATATCAATTCAGGAATTTTAGAAGATAAAGATTACATTGGAATGTCGGAAGAATCAGCAATAAGCTACAATATTGGAGAAATAAAATCCGGAGAAGAAAAAGAATTTGTAATTTATATTTTAATTAATGACAAAATAAAAAGTTCAGTAGATTTAGATAATGAAATAGAAAAGGCTAAAAAAATAGACGCAGAAAAAGAATATAATAATGCAAAGAGATATTGGAATAAATATGTTAGAGCCCATACTAATTTAGAGTTAAAAGAATTTGAAAAAATATATACACGTACTATTTTATTATTTCCATTGTTAACAAATAGTGAAACAGGCGGAATTGCAGCCGCAATGGAAGTGGATGAAAATAGAGAAAATAGTGGAAGATATTCATATTGCTGGCCACGTGATGCAGTGTTTGTTACTAGAGCAATGGATGAATTAAAAATGAATGAGGAAACAGAAAAATTTTATAAGGTCTTCTGTAAAAACACTCAAAGAACAGATGGTATGTGGGAGCAAAGGTTTTACACAGATGGAAGGCTTGCTCCATGCTGGGGCTATCAAATAGATGAAACAGCTAGTGTGGTATATGGCGTATATGAGCATTATAAAATAAAGCAAGACGAAAAGTTTTTAACAGCTAATTTGAAAATGTGCGAAAATGCAACAAAAGCATTGCTAAAATATTTATCCGTTGTGTTTGAAGAGAAAGAGGAAGAAGATATAGTAAAAAAAGAAATAGAGGACTGGGCAAAAGAAGAAGGAAGACAAACAGATAAATTGTACAAGCATGTAAGCTATGATTTATGGGAAATGAATGAAGGTGTTCACCTTTACTCTTTAGCAGCAGTATATGCATCTTTTGAGGCAATGGAAAAAATGTATGATATTGTAAAGCCAAAATATGAAAACAATAGATTAAAGCTAGAGCAAATATCAAAATTATTAAAGAAGATGGAGGAAGAAAAGGAAAAAATAAAGAAATACATAGCTAAGAACATGTATGATGAAAACACAAAAACACTAAAAAGAAATTGTGAAGATTCAAGAATGGATATAAGCATTATTGGAGCAATAGAGCCTTTTGCGGTATTCCAACCAGAAGAGAAAAAAATAAAAAATACTATAGAAAGAATAAATATGACATTAAGGACTTATACTGGTGGATATATTCGCTTTGAGGATGATAGCTACATGCAAGGGCATAATCCATGGCCAATTGCAACACTATGGATGGCTTTGTATTATATAAAAATAGGCAGCAAAAATAAAGCAAGAGAATGCATTGATTTCGTTACACAAAGTGTTAATCATTTAGGGTTCATTGCAGAGCAAGTAGATAATTCAACATTGGAACCTAAATGGGTTATAGGACTAGGATGGGCTCATGCAATGTATGTAATAGCAATTACTGAATATAATAAGAAGTTTAATACAAAATAGCTACAGTATTGATTTTTAGCGATTTTGATTGTATAATATCCAAGAATAAAAAATAAGGGAGAACAAAGAAAATGGCAAAAAAACATCATAATATAGGAGAAATAATGGTGAAAATAATGGCTGCGATACTAGCAGTATTAATGATAATAGCAGTCGCAGCAACATTAATATATTATTTATTACACTAATTTATAATAAAATAAGAGGTAAAATATGATAAATAACTTTTTGACAAGTATGTCAATTTATGGAGAAAAAATATTGGAATATTTGAATCAATTATACCAATACCCAATAAAATTAGTATCCTTAGTATTAGATTTAACAATAGTAGTTCTAGTATTAGTAAAATTAATAAAACTAGCTAAGAACTCAAAAGTAATGCAATTAATAAAGGGAATAGTCATAGTAATATTAGCAACATGGCTAAGTGACATATTGCATTTAACAATTGTACACTCCGTATTAATGGCAATATTACCTTCAGGAGTGGTAGCTTTAATTGTAATATTCCAACCTGAAATAAGAAGAGCATTAGAACAAATAGGTACAAATAAATTTGCTAACTTTTTTGGAATGGATAAAGATATTGCAACTAGAACGAAAGAGGATATATATAAAATTGTGATAGCAGTAGAGGAGTTAGCTAAAACAAAAACAGGAGCACTTATAGTTATAGAAAGAGATATAAAAATAGATGATGTAGTATCTACTGGCATAGAATTAAATTCAGAAATATCTCCACAATTATTAGTTAATATATTTGTTCCAAATACACCTTTGCATGATGGAGCTGTTGTTATTGCTAATAATAAAATTTTAGCAGCTGCGTGTATATTGCCACTAGCTAATAATAGAGATATTTCAAAAGATTTGGGGACAAGGCACAGAGCAGCTGTAGGAATTTCTAAAGAATCAGATGCAATAGTAATAGTAGTATCTGAAGAATCTGGAAAAGTTTCAATTGCAAAAGATGGAACACTGATAGCAGATGTAAAAGAAGAAGCATTAAAGCAAATTTTAATTAAAAATATAGTAACAAATAGGCTTGAAGAAAAGAAAGTAATAAAGAGGGAAAATGAGGAACATAAAGTTAACGATTGAGTATGATGGCAAAGATTTTAATGGTTGGCAAAAGCAACCTAATAAGCTCAACATACAAGGTGAAATAGAAAGAGCAATTTATAATATAACAAAAGAAGAAGTGGATTTAATTGGCTCAGGGAGAACTGATGCTGGTGTACATGCTTTTGGGCAAATTGCAAATTTCAAGACAAATAGTAATATATCTATAGAGAAAATGGCGATAGCAATAAATTCTCAGCTAAAGAATAGCATTGTTGTAAAAAAAGCAGAAGAAGTTGATGAAAGATTTCACAGTAGATATAATGCAAAAAGAAAAACATATAGATATGTAATAAATAATACAGAGTACGGCTCAGCAATATATAGGAACTTAGAATATCATTTTCCAATAAAATTAAATGTAGAGAAAATGCAAGAAGCGGCAAAATATTTTGAAGGTGAGCATGATTTTAAAGCATTTAAATCTAGTGGAACTAGTGGCAAAAATAGTGTAAGAACAATATATAAAGCAGAAGTGAGAACTGATGGAGAAAGAATTTTAATTGAACTAACAGGAAATGGCTTTTTGTATAATATGGTAAGAATCATATCTGGTACATTATTGGACGTGGGGTTAGGAAAAATAGAACCTAGCGAAATAGAAGATATAATAAATTCAAAAGATAGAACCAGAGCTGGAAAAACATTACCAGCACATGGATTATATCTAGTAAAAGTAAATTATGAAAAATAAAATGGTGGCAGATAGCCATCTTTTTTTATGTAACTATTGCTAAAATAAAACATAATATATATAAAGAAACGTATAAGGAGAAGAATTATGGATTTATTACTTTATTTTGCATTACCAATAGCAACAATAATATTAGCAGTAGTTTTTCAAAAGATAATAAGATGTCCAATTTTAGTTGCTGCAACTGCATTTGCAATATATTTAATTGTAACATTTGCAGCATTTGACGCTTCATTTTTAATTTTTGCAATTGTTTACACAATCTTAGCATACTTAGCAGCGGCGATAACCAGATTTATATGCAATTTTATAGGCAGAAATGGATTTTTCAAAAACATAAATGCTGAAAACATAAACACAAATACATTAAGCGCAAACAACATAGAATTAAATGACGATGATGACGAAAATAATTCTGGCTGTGGATGCAATTGCAATAACAGATATTATCAAAGAAGGAGAAACTATAGATTCTAAAAGGATTGTAAAGTTAAGATGCACTTAAAAGGAGTACTTTCGATATGAAAGTACTCCTTAAAAGATATCAATTAAATTAAAAATTACAATAATATTTCAATTTTATTTCAAAAATGTTAAATAATATATTTAAGCATTAAAAATATTGTCTTTAAATTATAATTGTTGTAAAATAAAATAAGTAATATTATGTTGTAGTTTGTAAAAAACTACAAAGAGGAGGAAAAGATGGCTACTACAAACCCAATGCAAAGAAAGGCAAAAAATTCATTCTTATTAGGAGTTTTATTAACTATGCTTGTAATGGGAGTGATTGTTGGACTATTATTTTTAAAAATAATGAATATGCAAAAAGCAGAAAATGAAAGGCTTGCAAACCAAAAGCAAGTATATGTATTATCACAAGATGTAAAATCTGGAGATAAGGTAGATAGTGCAAATTTAAAAACAATAACAGTTGATAATGCAGCAGTACCTTCTAATGCTATAACACCAGGGAGCTTAACTGAATACACTGTTGCAAAAATAGATTTGAAAAAAGGAACAACAATTACGGCAGGAATGATCACTGAATCTAGTGAGGAAACAACTGCTGATTTAAGAATGCAAGAATATAATATGATAAAATTATCAACACAACTTGCAACAAATGATTACATAGATATTAGGTTAAGAATGCCTTCAGGATTAGACTACATAGTAGTTTCTAAGAAATCAGTAGAAATTCCTGTAATAGGCGGAGAAGAATCATCAAATACAATATGGGTAAAATTATCAGAAGCAGAAACATTAGCAATGAGCAATGCAATAGTTGAAGCATATACAATGAATGGCGCAATACTATATACAACAACGTATACAGAGCCAGGAATGCAAGATGCAGCAACACCAACATATGTACCAAGTGCTAATGTACAAAACTTAATGAATCAAAACCCAAACATATTGCAAGAAGCAAAAAATGCTTTATTTACAAGATATAATAGCACTTCATCAATAAGAACTAATAACATAAATGGAGAACTTTCACAATATCAAGAAGAAGCACAAGGAAACATTAGCAATGGAGTATCATCAGAAGTAACATCAGCACAAGAACAAAGAAAATCTTATTTAGATGCTTTAGCTGGAAACTAATATAAAGGAAGGATAAATAAAATGGAAAAAATAGGATTTATAGGGGCGTATGATAAAGAAAATCTTATAATGTGTGTAGCAAAAATTCTTACAGAATTAGGCAAAAAAGTAATGGTTATAGATTCTACAGTTACACAAAAAATGAAGTATATAATACCTACTATAGATCCTACTACTTCTTATATAACACAACATGAAGAAATAGATTTTGCAATAGGAATTAAATCTTTTACTGAAATCAATAATTACTTGGGGATAACTAATTTTGAATCAAGTGATTATGATTATCTATTAATAAATATAGATGATTCAACAGAAATAGAAGAATTTAAAATGGATGAAGCAAAGAAAAACTATTTTGTTACATCATTTGATTTATATTCACTAAAAAGAGGATTAGAAATATTGGATGGAATAAAAAATCCAATAGATTTAAAGAAAGTGTATTATGCTAATAATGTTAGAAAAGAAGATGATGAGTATTTAAATTACTTATCCTTAGGTAAAAAAATAAACTGGGAAGACGAAAAAATTTATTTCCCAGTAGATTTAGAAGATGAAGATGTAATGCTAGAAAATCAAAGGATAGCAAAAATAAGATTAAAAGGATTAAGCAATTTATATAAAGAGGCTTTAGCATATATTGCAGAGGAAATCGCAGGCAGCGAAGAAAAGCAAAACATAAAAAAAGTAATAAAGCAATTATAAAAGGAGAACGATATGGCAGTAATATCTTTTTGGGGAAACAGCGAAAAAGAAACTGGACAAACAATTGCTACCATGGCTATATCTACCATGATGGCTTTTGAACATAATTATAAAATATTAACAATTTCTACTGGCTTTAAAGATAGAACCATGGATGAAAGTTTTTGGCCGGCAAATAGAGCAACAGGATTACAAAGAATATTAGGAACACAAAGCGAAAACTTTGTTAATATGGAATCTGGTATAGAAGGATTAGGCAGAGTAGTAGAAAGCAATAGGTTAAGAAAAGGACTAATACCGAACTATGCAAAAGTAGTATTTACCAATAGATTGGACGTGCTAGTATCACCTAGAACCGAAAATCCAAAAGAATATATAGAAATTGCAAAAGCATATCCTAGCATCATTGAAACAGCAGCAAATGATTATAATATGGTTTTTGTAGATATTGATAAGAGACTTCCAACAGAAATTCAAAGAGCAATATTAACTAAGTCAGATGTTATAATAATAACTGCTAAACAAGGACAACAAGGAATAAAAAAATTAAATGAATTAACCAAAAAGAATGAAATGTTTCAAGGAGACAATATATTAAAATTGATAGGTAAATATGATGCAAGCTCTAAGTATAATGTAAAAAATATATCAAGAGAATTGCGAGAAAGAAAATTAATCTTATCTGTGCCTTATAATACAATATTCTTTGAAACAACAATGGAAGGAAAAGTACCAGATTACTTTTTAAAATTTAGAGGCTTAACAGTAGTAGATAAAAACGATTCTAATATGTTTTTCTTATCAGAGCTAAAAAGAGATTGTGAAATAATATTAGAAAAAATACGTGAAGTAGAATTAAAGAGATAACAAAGGAAAGGAGCTAGACATGAATATTACAAATATTGTTTTAATGGTTATTGTAGTAGGATTAGCTTTTTCTTTAATATATAGATTTATTAAGAAAAGAAGAAATGAAGAAAAAGAGGATACTATTAAAGTAGACGATAAAACTTATACTTTAGAAAGAATGACGGAATATATCAAAAAGAGATTGGATGAAATAACAAAGATAAATTTATATGATATAGGCCTTTCTGAAGAGGAATTAAAAAGAAGAAAAAATAAAAAGTATGAGTTGAAAAAAGCTTTAAAAGGATGTACATATGGAGATGTTAACGATAAAAAATATATAAAAGAGCTTATATATGACCTTTTATATAATGAATATGGTGTTGATGAAATAACTGTATCAAAAGCAATTCCGTTTGATATTCCTTCATTATTAACTCCACAAGATAAATTTGATATTATCATATACATGTACAAAATGGAGTTTGGATATGAAGCTTTAACAGAAATGATAAAAAAATATGATCTAGCAGAGCTAAAATATGTAGAAGGAGAATCAAAACCTTCATATGTAATAACTTCAGAAGAAATATCTGAAATATATGAAAAAGAAAATTTTGTATTATCATTTCCAGATAAATTGAATGTAGTAGTGCAGAGAATTTATCAACAATACAAAGGATACAGCAGCATCGATGAAATAAGAGATATGAACATAGATGGTATTTCTGGTGGTGTATCTGGATTACCAGAAAGTTTTTTAAGTCAGGTTGCTCAAACAGATAGTGATTATTTAGGACAAATATCAGAACACAAAGTTCCACGTGCTTGTGATAGCATTTGGATAATGTTCCAAGGTAAATCAATTCGTTTGGCATTCTTATCATTTGGCTCTGAAGCTGAATTAAAAAGGGTTTGCCAGAATATTTACAAATTCAATAATCCAGGTCAGTTATCAGATACAAATGGTTATAAGATAAACGAAATGAAAGATGGTTCTCGTGTTGTTGTTGTAAGACCAAGCATGTCTGAAACATGGGCTTTCTTCGTAAGAAAATTCGACGTTAAGAGAGCTACACTAGAGCAAATAGTTAGATTCCCTGGAAAAGACGAAACGATAGATTTATTAAAATACCTTGTAAAAGGTGCAAGAATTATATCACTTACAGGTGAGCAAGGTTGTGGTAAAACAACAATGCTTATGGCTATGATAGAAAACATATATGATACAATGAACCTTCGTATCACAGAAACAGCATTCGAGCTTCACTTAAGAAAAATATATCCAACAAGAAATATTTTATCAATGCGTGAAACAGAAACAATATCTGGACAACAATGTTTGGACGTTCAGAAGAAAACAGATGGTACTGTTAATATAATCGGAGAGGTTGCAACAGACCCAGTAGCATCTTGGATGATTCAATCAGCACAGGTTGCATCTAAATTTACATTATTTACTCACCATGCTAAAACTTTCCCAGATTTAGTAACAGCACTTCGTAACTCAATGCTAAGAGCTGGAGTATTTAATGATGAAAGAACAGCTGAAGAGCAAGTTGTTTCAGTATTAAATTTTGATGTTCACTTAGTAAAGGACTTCAGAGGAAGAAGATACATAGAAAGAATAACAGAATGTATACCAGTACAAGAGAAAAATGAATACACATATGATTATAGAAAACAAAAAACTTTAGAAGGAAAAATAGAAAAATTTATGGATAATGCAACAATGTATTTTTCTAAGAGTACTAATAGAGAATTGTATCAATATAGAAATATACTAGAATATCATGATGGAACATATGTGCTAACAAATCCAATAACAGAAACAAACATTACAGAAATGCTAAACAACATGGATGATACAGATGCAGAAGAATTTAAAAAGTTTGTATATGAAAAATGGGGAATAAAAGCTCGTAGAGCATCTGATGATGTTATAGAATAGAAGGAGGTGCAATTATGCCATCGAGTAAAATAATATTATACATGCTTATAGCAGTAGGAGTATTATTAGGATTTATAGTAGTAGCGTATATGGTATTAAGAAAAAAACTACAGCAATCAGATGTAATGCAGATGCAAAAGCTTCGTGCAGGTACTCAAGAAAAAACTTTTTCACTAGAAATACTATATCAGAAATTATATACAAAATACATAAAAACCCCCTTCTTAAAAAGATATCTATTTAAAATAAGAAGAAGATTGGAAATTATTAACGTAGATGATGAATATTTAACAAGAAAGCAAACTTCGCAAATATTAACAAAAGCTTTATTAATAATTATTCCACTTACATTGTTCATAATTTTAATAGCTAAAAGTAATGCTTTATTACTATCTATATTATTAATATTTGAACTATTTATAATAGATACTTTAGTAGATGGTATGGTTGATAAAATGGATAACAGATTGCTTCAACAGCAGATAGATTTCTTTGCAGAAATAAGACATGCTTACCACGAATACAACATGGTTGAAGAAGCAATTTATCAAGTAGCTCAGGACGATGAAAACGTTGAGATGGCAAGGCAGGCAGAAAAAATATATGAAATATTAATATCAAATGACCCTGAGAGTGAACTTGAAAAATATTATGATGTTGCACCAAACAGCTATTTAAAAGAATTTGCTGGAATATCATATTTAACAAAAGAATTTGGTGACAGAAAAGTAGATAAAACTTCTTTATATTTGAAGAATTTAAATAATATAAGCCAAGAAATGCAATTGGAAATATTAAAAAGAGATAAATTGGATTATGTGTTCCAAAGTTTGTCTGTAATATCTATACTTCCATTATTAGCATTAGAGCCAATAAAAAATTGGGCAGTATCACAATTCTCATTTACATCATCATTCTATTTGGGAAAACAAGGAATGATAGTGCAAATATTAATAGTAATACTTACATTCTTATGTTATACATTAACAAGAAAATTGAAAGATAATGGATCAACAACAATTGACACAAGGCCGACGAACCCATGGCAAGAAAAGATATATAAATTGCCAGTAATAAAGCAATTAGTAGATTGCTTTATACCAAAAGATGGAACAAAAGAAAGAAGAAGATTAACAAATTTAATAAAAGATTCTGCAACAAAAGATAAGATACAATGGATATATGTATCAAGAATATTGTTAACCATTGTAGCATTTGCTGGCTCTTTAATTGTATTTACTCAGTTACATAGAATTGAAATAGATTATATATACACACAACCAACATCAACTTATAATATAGTTGGAGAAATGTCTGATAAAAACTTAAAAAGTGCTCAGCAATTAACAGAGAGTGATAACAAGTTTTTGAATAAATTTAGAGGAAAAACTGCTACTACTCTAGAAGACATAGAAAAAGCTATGTCTAGATCTGAAGATTATGCTACCAGCACAGATGATGAAATAGAAGTAGCAGCAAAAAGAGTATTAGAGAAATTAAGAAAAATCAATAGTGAGTATCTAAGTTGGTTTGAAATGCTACTTGCAATGGTATTTGCTTTAGTGGGATACAACTTACCAATATGGCTATTATATTTCCAAGCAAGAATGAGAAAGATGGAAATGGAAGACGAAGTAATGCAATTCCAAACAATCATTTTAATGCTTATGAGAATTGAAAGAGTTAATGTAGAAATGATTCTTGAATGGCTAGAAAGATATTCAAATATATTCAAAGAACCACTTGCTAAATGTATAAACAATTATGAAAGCGGTTCATGGGAAGCTCTTGAGCAATTAAAAGATGATGTAAATTATAAAGACTTTATTAGAATAGTAGAAAGTCTTCAAGCAGCAGTAGAGAAAATACCAATTGCAGATGCTTTTGATGAATTAGATTCTGAAAGAGAGTACTATCAAGCTAAACGTAAAGAATCAAACGAAAGATTAATCAGCAAAAAAGGAATGATTGGAAAAGTAATAGGTTTTGCTCCAATGGTTTGCTTGTTTGTAGGTTACTTAATAATACCTTTAGTATTAATAGGATTAACAAGTATGAATTCATCATTTGCTGGAATGTCTTCATCAATGTAGTACTGATAAAAATTCTGGAGGAAAATATATATGGAAAACGCAACAAAAGCACTGGAAATAGCTGGCGGAGTATTAATTTCATTAATAATAATAGGAACAATAGTATTTTTTTACAACAGAATATCAGAAGTAAAGCAAACAGAACATAATACTCAAGCGGAAGAGCAAGCAGCAGATTTTAATAAGGATTATGAAGTATATAACAGAAATGATGTTTATGGAAGTGAATTATTATCTTTAGCAAACCAAATGCAAGATTATAATACTAGAGAAGTTGAAAAAGGGTATGAAAAGATAGAATTAAGTGCTACTTTCAAACAAAAATCTAATATATTTATACAATATTATGGCAATAAGCAAACATATTCTCAAAGTGATTTAGCATCTGGTTATACAAAACTTGCAAATGAGATAAATAAAATTTCAACTAAAAAGATAACAGACGCTTCTGGTCAAACAACAAAAACATATAATGAATGGGTAAAAATATCAAAAACTACCTTGAAATCAACTTTAAAAACTGCAGATTATAATAGTATAATAAATTACCAAGATTTAATAACTGAGCAAACTAATATTGCCAGAGGAACTTTTAAATGCACAGATGTAAAATATAAAAATTCAAGAATAGTAAAAATGACTTTTTCTGAAAATTAGAATAGGAGGTAGCTAAATTGGAAAATGCGAGCAAAGCTTTAATTATGGCTGCATCAGTACTTATAGCTATTATGGTTTTGTCATTAGGTGTATATTTGTTTAGCATATTTGGTGGAACAAGCCAAGAAATAACAAATATTATAACAGAAAGTCAAATTTCAGAATTTAATAGTAACTTTACAAAATATGAAGGAAAAACTGATATAAGGGCACAAGATATAGTAAGTGTTGCGAATTTTGCAATAAAAAGCAACAAACAAAACGAAGATGACCCAAGAAAATATGTTTATGTGGTGCTAAGAAAAACACCGGGATTTAACAGTAACAGTTTTGAAACAAAAGAAAGCGAATTTATTGATTTTATAAAGCAATATTCGCTAGAACCAGACAATGTAACAGTAATAAATTTTAAGTGTAGTGATGTTCAAATAAATGAAGAAACTGGTATGGTAAATAAGATTATTTTTGAAAAAATTTAACAAACAGATTTTTATAAAAAAGATTGCATAAAAAAATATAAAATGCTATAATAAAGAGGAATTATGAAAAAAATTGGGATATTAATTTGTACTCTAGTAATAGTTATAGTTGCAGTAATTGGTGTTAATATATATAGCTATAATGAAAGATTAAAAGCAGCTGAAAAAAATAATAAAAATTATCAAAGTTATTATAATGTAGAAGTACTTGGAAGTGATGTGGGGTCACTTATAAATAAAATATTAGATACAAATTCAAAAAACAATATTCAAAAAGATGAAAATGGAAAATATATAGATAATGGAAAAGAAATTGCAATTTCGGTTACAATAAAGTTTTTAGAATTAGATAAAAACATTTCAATCGAAGCAATTGAAAAACAAGGAGTAGATAGATTTATTAAAAATTTCGGTGCAGAAACATTTAAATGCACAGAAATAGAATATTATCCAAATGCGAAAGGTGTTAAATCAATGCACTTTGAGCAAGTAAAAAAATAAGTTATTAATATTTTTAAAATATAAAATAAAATCTAAGGAGGAACATTTTTATGGAAAACGCAAGTAAAGCACTAATCATAGCAGGAGCTATTTTAGTATCAATTTTAATTATAGGTTTAGGTATGTATCTTTATACAACCGCAAGTGGTGTATTTGATAGCAACCAATTAAAAGAGCAACAAGCTAGAACTTATAATGATCAATTTGAAAAATATTTTGGTTCAAAAGTTACAGGTTCAAATGTAAGAGCACTTTATGATGCAGTAAGAAACCACAATATAACAAATCAAAGCGATACATCTTTAACTATAACAATTAAACATGGTACAAGTTCAGCTAGTACTGCTGCACAATTAAACACTGATAAAGCTGCAATTCAAGCTGGTAAAGTTTACACAGTTGAAGGAACGACTTATGATTCAACATCAGGATACATAACAGAAATAACAGTTACAGACTAATTTAAGTTAATAATAAAGTGAAATAGGAAAGAATTATGGAAAATGCAGTTGAAGCTTTAAAAATGGCATTTGCAATGCTTGTGCTAGTATTAGCACTTTCAGTATCAATCATGTCCTTTTCAGCGGCTAGGCAAACAGCAGATTTTGTATTACAATCTGCTGACCCAACTGCAACCTATGAATATAATGCAGAAGGGCAAGAGAATAGAATAGTAGGGTTGGAAACAGTTATTCCAACTTTATATAAATATTCAATAGAAAATTACTCAATAGTTTTTAAGCAGGCTAGCGCAAATCAAGTAGATACGGCAAATGGAAAATTGTTAGTGCCGTATAACGAAATTAGTCCGCTAACCATATATACAACAAAAACAGTTAGAAGCACTTGGCCAGAAGACTATGTAAATACTACATTAAATCAAGACAAAAACATTAGTGTATTTGATTTAAAAGAAGAGCAAGAAAGAGGAGAAAGCTGGACAATAAGTAGTGATGCTATCAAAGAAAATCTAAAGAATATTATAGAGGGCAAAGGTCAAAATAACGAATATGCAAACAATCCATTAACTAAAAGAAATAATAAATACTTAGAGCTAATAGGAAGAAGCCAGGTAAGAAAATCTGGAAATAATACAGTTTCTAAGATAACAATAACATATGTATTAATTAATTAACAGAAGAAGGACAAGATTAAAAGTTTAGAAAGGAAATAGATTATGGGAGATAGTTTAATGACAATAATTGCGATTTTTTTAGCAGCTATATTGATGTTTGTGTTCCCACTAATGTCAATGTCTGATAGAACTGATGATATTTCACAATTATTAGTAGAAACAGCTACAACAGAATTTGTAGATAATGTAAGAAGTACAGGAAAATTAACATTGGATGATTACGATAAATATGTACAAGAAATATCATCTACAGGAAATACATATGATGTAGAAATGACAGCACAAATATTGGACGAAAATCCAGGAATAAAAACAACACAAGCTGAAATAACAAAAATAGGTGAGAATGTATATTACAATTTATATACAACTCAGATAGAAGATAGATTAAAATCTAATTCTACATTAAAGCTAAAAGAGGGAGATATCTTTTCAGTTGCTGTAAAGAATACTAATACAACAATATCTCAATCTTTGAAAAACTTTTTCTATAAAATAGCTGGAAATGATACATATCAAGTTGCTGCACAACATGCGGGAATGGTAACTGTTAATGGAACAAAATAAGATTATAAAAGCAAAGCCCGACTTAATTAAATAAAATAAGTCGGGTTTGTTTTAAACTAAATTATATTTAGAAAGGTAATTAACAAATGAAACTACAACATATAGCAGTGATTTTTGTAATTATAATATTGCCAATATCGTTGGTATTAGCTGCTTATTTAGGTAACCAAATTACCACAATACAATTGCAAACACAGTATAGTACTAAGCTAATTAATGCAACATACGATTCACTAAAGGCCTTTAAGATAAATACAGCAAATAACAACTATTCTACTTTGGGCGCCTCAAAGGCAAGAGATATAGAAGCCTCGGTTAGTACTTTTTATAGAACTTTAGCAACTGCAATGGGAACAATCGGGTATAGTTCATATGAATTGCAAACATATACACCCGCTTTAGTATACACATTGCACGATGGATTTTATATTTATACAAAATATTATGATACAAATAAAAATGAATATACATATGGCTTAAAGCCTATGATAACTTACTCTTGTAGATATAAGGTTGGAAACGGTGATAGATACGATTTTGTGGTAAATTATACTTTAGATAATTCAATATCTATAATAGGAACTGTAGATGGTGAATTCGTTACAAAATCAGGGTATTTGATAACTAGAGGTTATAATGTGCATCAATATGAAGCATTATATGAAAATTTGATTACATTTAATGACGCAGGAAACCCAGAAAATACAGATTCAGATGGAAAGCCTGTACCTGTTAGGTATCAATATATTGTATACAATAATCAAAAAGTGTACAAAGATGGAGATAGATATTTCTATTATAGTAGTGGCTATAGGAAAGATTATTTAAAATCAAGTGATGATATAAGAGAGGTTGAAAGTCGTTTTAATAATGGAGGAAGCAATAGTGCATCAATGTATTATACTGAGGCTGCAACATTCTCATACTGGGTTATGAACAAATTGAGCAGTATAAAAATATCTGATGCTGTAGATGCCAATGGAAATTCAATAAGTTTTGCATCAAATTTAAGTGGAAACGTATTTGATGTTAGTACAGATAATGATCCATTAGTAAGCACATCATTATTTAATGAACATAGAATGAATGTAATTAGAAGAACTATAGAAACCAATTTAGCTTCTTCAATAGCAAATTATAACAGTTACTCTAAATCGGGTTACCAATTTACAATGCCAATATTAAATGAAAACGAATGGGATAAAATAGAGAATAATGTTTGTATGATAGCTTTCTTACAAGGATTACCTATAGGAGGCAAGCTTTATAATAACTATTGTGTAGTTGCAAATAATGCTAATAAAGAAACTATAGGAAGAAATTCAATTTATATAATAGATAGTGAAGGTGAATACCACAAACCAGGATGTGCAACTTTAATTGCTAAATTAAGGAGCGGAACTGCAACAATAGTTGGAGCATATGCAAATAGCGATTTTGAAAGAAAAGCAGTTTCGCTTACAGGCGAAGATGCAAATGCTGGATCACAATTAACAGGAAGTAATGCAAATGATACAGCATACTATTTCCCACAGGCATATACGTCGTGCTATGATTGTATAGTAAATTCTCAGGAGGATTATGATATAGACGATATAATAAATGGAAAGGTAAATATACCAGTGCTAAAAGATGCATATTTAAAGGCTTTAGCAAGATGCAGATATGATGCATATACACAGAATCAATATTTTTCAGACTAAAATAATAAGTGCAGGAGTTCTAAAAAATGAACTCCTGCGTTTTACTTATCTTAATTCTACAACGGTAACTCCCATTTCACCTTCACCAAATGTACCGAGTCTAAAAGATTTTGTATGCTTATTATTCTTTAGAAATTGATGAATACCACTGCGAAGTTTACCAGTTCCTTTTCCGTGTACTATTCTTATGCTAGCTAAACCACTCATAGAAGCATCATCTAAATATTTGTCGATAATGGGAATAGCCTCATCAACAGTCATTCCGATTACATTTATTTCAGGTGATATATTTTTTGCCTTGAAACTATTTTTAAAGCTAGTACTTGAATGTGTAGTTTTTTGTACATTTACTGTATTTATTGGTAATGCTAAATCTTCCAGTTTTACATTCATTGTCATAACACCAAATTGCACCTGCAATTGATTAGATTTATTAGGCAAAGTTAAAACTGTAGCATTTTGGTTTAATTTTTTTATAAAAACAGTTTGCCCAATACTAATATTTTCCTTTGCTATAGAACCTGTATTATTAGTAGTAGCAGGTGAGATGTTATTTAAAGCGTCGTTTAAATTCAATCTTAATTTATTGGCTTTTTTTAAGTCTATTTTGTCATCATTAAGTTCTTTAATGATTTCATTGGCCTCATCTTTAGCATTTAGCAAAATTTCTCTAGCTTTAATTTTGGCATTAGCTACAATACTTTCTGCCTCAGCATTTAATTTAGAATTATCACGTTCAAGCGATTTCCTTAAAAGTTCTATTTGATTAGAGTTCTTTTTAATTATTTCTTTTTCTTTTTCAATTTCTAATTTATCATCATAAACTTTCTTCAATAATGATTCAATATCAACATGTTCTTGGTTTAAATATTTTCCTGCATTAGATAAAATATATTCAGGCAATCCTAAATTTTTGCTGATAGCGAAAGCATTGCTTTTTCCAGGAACACCAATTAATAATTTGTACGTTGGCTTTAAATGTTCTACATCGAAATCAGAGCTTGCATTTTCAAAACCTTCTGTAACTAAAGCATAATTTTTTAGCTCTGGGTAGTGAGTAGTAGCTAAAGTTAAAGCACCTTTATTATGAAAATCTTCTAATATACTTATAGCAAGGCTAGCACCTTCAACAGGGTCTGTACCAGAGCCAAGCTCATCTAAAAGAATTAAACTATTAGATGTTGCTTGATGCAAAATGTCAATTATTGTAATCATATGTGAAGAAAAGGTACTCAAAGATTCTTGTATACTCTGTTCATCACCAATATCTGCAAATACATTATCAAACACATATATGCTACTACCTTCTTTAGCTGGAATATGCATACCACATAAAGCCATAATACTAAGTAAGCCAGTGGTCTTCAAAGTAGCTGTTTTTCCGCCGGTATTTGGACCTGTAATAAGTAAAGATGTATAATCATCGCCAATATGAATATCAATAGGAACTACCTTTTCTGGATCAATAAGAGGATGCCTTGCACTAATTAAATTTATATATTTGGTATCGTTTATTATCGGATGTACACCGTTAATTTTCTTAGAATATTTTGCTTTAGCAAAAATAAAATCTAAAGAACCAATTATTTCAACATCATTCGACAAATTATCTGCTAAAGGGAAAAGCAAAATAGATAAGTTTCTTAATATTTTTTCAATTTCAATATTTTCCTCTGTTTTAATATTATTAATTTTGTTGTTCAATTCATAAATGGCAGAGGGCTCAATATATACAGTAGAGCCACTTGCAGATATATCTAAAATAGATCCATTAATCTTATCTTTTGCTTCTTCCTTTACAGGTATTACAAATCTATCGTTTCTAATTGTTATTATTGAATCCATAATGTATTTAGAATAAGCGGAAGAATGAATAAAATTAGATAATTTATCTTTTACATCTTGCTCCAACTTTTTCCTATTTCTTCTTAATACAGATAGAACCTTAGAAGCATTATCTGCAATATTATTTTCGTCTATAATAGAATCGAAAATTTTATTTTCCACATTTAAATTTGAATATAAGCCAGAAAAATAATCTGATAATATACTAAAAGAAGATAAATCAAAAGTTTCATCCTCAAAAAAATAATCTTTTAGAGTTCTAGACATTTTCAACACTGTAGCAACATCTAATAATGCTTTTGCAGATAAAAAATTATTGCTATATAAATTTTTTATATAAATATCAATATTATTAAATTCTTCTATAGGGGGATTTCCTTTTCTATAAATAAGCTGAAGGGCTAAAGAAGTTTCAGATAGAGCCCTTTCAACATCATCTTTATTTTTAAAAGGTTCTAGCTCAAAAACCTTAGATTTTCCTATATATGTATTGCAATGACTATTAAGTTCATCTAATATTTTATTAAATTCTAATCTGTTTAAATTTTTATTTAGCATAAATTTAGTCTCCTTATTTAAAACATTATATAATAAATTATATAAATAGTAAAGAATACGATTGACAGATAAATTGAAATTAACATATAATTAATAAAAAATGAAAGAGGAAAAAATGGAAAAAACAATAGATAAAATAAAAGAAATAAGAAAATACGAAGAAAGAGATATAAAGATTACATTTAAAAGGGTTTTAGCATATTTTGTAATATATAGTTTTTTAGGATTTATAGTAGAAACTATATTTGGAATGCTTACAAAAGGAGTAGTAGAAAGCAGGCAAAGTTGCCTATATGGTCCATTCTGTTGTATATATGGTTTAGGGGCAGCAGTAATGATACCAGGCTTAGAAAAATTTAAAAAGAGTAACTGGGGATTGGCAATAGCAGGAATGGTAGAAGGTTCTGTAGTAGAATATGTAATAAGCTGGGTTGGCGAGATTATATTCCAAATAAAATGGTGGGATTATTCAAACTTACCACTTAATATAAATGGTAGAATATGCTTGCTATTTTCACTATTTTGGGGAATATTAGCATTGGTATTATTCAGGTTAATAAATCCATTCATAGAAAAGATTATAGATGATATGCCAAAGAAATTATTTAATCTAATTGCTGTTGGCGGTACCACATTTTTAATATTTGATTTACTATTTACCGCACTAGGGCTAAAAATATTTTATACCAGATTAATTAATCAATATGATTTAAATTTAAAGAGTGAAAGCTCATTGGTGGTTAGCCAAGAGTTTTTAGATAATAGTATAATAGAATATTTATCTGAACATGTTTTTACAGATGAAAAGATGTTAAAAACTTTTCCGAATATAAAATTTGAAGACGTAAATGGCGATATAATATGGGTAAAAGATATATTGCCAGATATAGAGCCATATTATTTCAAAATTAGCAATAAAATACATCTAAAATAATATTAAATAGTTCGTTTATTAATACAAACGAACTATTTTTGCTGTTACATTTTCGTCATCTGATGAAAAATATAGTTTTATATCATTACTAGAGTTATTTTTAAATTTAAAATCAACAGAACCATATGAAACAGTAGCATCTTTACCTTCCGGCACATAGCCTACATTTTTGCCGTGTTCATGCCTTTCTACTACTTCTAAATCTGGAACAGCCAAAACTGCATTGTACAAAGTGCTACTCACTTGGCAATTTCCGCCACCTAATGCTTGTTCAGTTTCTCCATTAATAATAACATCAGCTTTTTCATATCCTTTCTCAGCAGTTGACGGCCCTAAAGTATTACAAAAAGAGAAAGTATCACCTTTATGCACAATGGTTCCATTTAAAGCAGAGCAAGTAATCTTTATATTGTTCAACCTACCAGATGCTTTGGATTTTAAGGGAGAAGAATAAGAAGATATTTCTTCTTCAGTTCTATTTTCATTTGAAACAGAATTACTTTTTTCTATTATATTTTGTTTTTGAGCATCTTGAACTTCATTGTTAGTTTCATTAGATTCTATTGCAAGCTTTGTAGTATTGTTTGTGTTTTCATGTGTTTTATTATTTTGATAATTATTATAAAGTATAAAACCTGCTATACCGATTATAATAATTAATATTATTATAAAAAATAAATATTTTTTATTCATACTAAAATCCTTTCTGAAAAGTTATCTATAAATTAGTATATACAAATAAAAAATATTTATAATTTAAATTTATATTTTATTTCTAAAAAGAGTAAACCAATTTCCATAAATCATTCTAAGAACAGCAGAAAAACTTAGTTTTGCCACATTTTTGGAAGCAATTAAATTTACACTATCCAATATTTCACCATTGATTGAATATGTTACTTCGCCTAGCTTTTGGCCTTTTATTATTGGGGCAGAGAAGGTATCATCCAAAGTGATATTTTGACTAATTTCAGAATTATTTCCTTTTTTTAATAAAACTCCAGAATCGTTTTCTAATATAACATCAAGATTTGATGAAACTCCTTTATCTATTGAAACATTTCTTATTACATCAGATTTTTTTCCGAATTGTTTAAATTCATAGTTATTAAAGCCGTAATCTAAAAGTTTTTGAGCCTCAGAGAATCTGATTTTAGGTGTTTGAGCGCTCATAACAACTGCAATAAAAGATAAGCCATCTCTAGTAGCAGAAGCGGAAAGGTTGTAAAGAGCAAGTGAGGTAGAGCCGGTTTTTAATCCAGTGCAACCGTTGTAATTACGAACTAATTTGTTTGTGTTTACTAAGCTGGATTTACCATCACGCAAAGAGTCCATATATATGGTAGTGTAATTAGTGATTGATGGATGTTTTACCAAAAGTTCTCTAGACATTATTGCAATATCGTAAGCAGAAGTTAAATGGCCATCTTCATCTATACCGTGGCAATTCTTGAAGCAGGTATCATTCATTCCCAGTTCTTTAGCTTTTTCATTCATTTTTGTTACAAAAGCTTCTTGGCTACCTTCTAAGTAATTTGCCATTGCCACAACGCAATCATTAGCAGAAACGATGCAAATTGCTTTCAACATTTCATCTACAGTTAATGTTTCACGTACGTCTAACCAAATTTGTGAACCACCCATTGCAGCAGCATCTTCAGTGCATGGAACTTTATCTGTTAAAGATATCTTTCCAGAATCAATAGCTTCCATTATTAATAATAAACTCATAATTTTAGTAACACTTGCAGGGCGTAATTGCTCATGCATATTATGATCATATATTACAAGGCCAGTAGATTGCTCTATTAAACAAGCACTTTTACTTTCAAGATTTAAAGAATTAGTTGTGACTGTATCACTATTTGTATTTAAAGGAGCACTAGTTTGAACTGTTTCTAGCTTTGAAGACTGATTGGACCATACATATGTAGTTGCAGCTGCTAATGCATATGTTGGAGCTATACATAAGAAAATTAATGCTAAAGTCACTGCAAGAGTAAATTTAAATATATATTTTATTTTATACATACAAACCTCCAGAAAGTAGATTTGTTTAATAATATTCAACAAAACAAAATATATGTGTCAAAAATCAATAAAGCATATTGCGGTGATGTATAAATCGAAATAGAGATATAATAAAGAAGTTGTAGAAATGACAATGAGAGATTTTATAACTATTTTTTTGAAAATTTTGTTTCACATCATTGATAATTATGCACAAAGAAAATAAAAAAATTAAAAAAGATATTGCAAAAGAAAAAAATTAATAGTAAAATAAAATCGAAGTATTTGTAATCTAAATTATAGTAAAAAACAACTTAAAATTTTGAGAAAAAATCAAAAAGACCCAAAAGAAACAAAGGAGGATAAAGATGTTTAAAAAACAGAAAATAAAATCAAAATCAGGAATAACATTAGTGGCTCTTGTTGTAACAATAGTTGTGCTATTGATATTAGCGGGAGTAAGTCTAAGTTTAGTTATAGGTAACGACGGAATAATGAAAAGAGCAAAAGAGGCTAAAGAAAAATATGGACAAGCAAGCAAGAATGAGCAGAAAGATTTAGATACAGTAGAAGATTATATGAATAAAATGACAGGTGAAGGTTCTGGAACTGAAAAAGGAACTGTTGTGAAGGTAAATGTAGGAGAACCTGCAACGGGTGTTGCAACAATAAATGGAAAAGCAGGAAATACAAATAATCCAACAATACCAAAAGGCTATACACCCATAAATGCAGGAAAGGCCACGTGGGGAGATGGCACAAGTAGTCCCGCCCAAAGTTCAATAGATAATGGATTAGTAATACAAGATGGAAGTGGAAACCAATGGGTATGGGTGCCAGTAGAAGAAATTAGCAAATATTGTGAAAGCGTAGATTCAGGAGTCAAAATATCAGGAAGTACAGTAACAACAAAAAAATATACAAAATTATCAATAGAAATAGGAACAGAAAAAGATAAGACAACAATAACAAGAGGATTACCAGATAGTGATAGTTATCGTGAGCCTGCATTACTAGATGGTGATGATGATGCTAATGCGAAAGAGGCAGGATTTACAGATGCAAATGATATGGCAACAAAAATGGTAAGAGAATATGAAACAATGATAAAAAGCATAGAAAAATATGGAGGATTCTATATAGGAAGATATGAGTTATCTGGAACAGTAGATAATCCAACAGAAAAAAC